>Ga0210392_10000036_pt1 | contig 127817 bp, 125 predicted proteins | sample IncBWC30OmetaG_FD_161057 | JGI IMG/M metagenome (GOLD analysis project Ga0210392, IMG submission 161057) | Forest soil microbial communities from Barre Woods Harvard Forest LTER site, Petersham, Massachusetts, United States - Inc-BW-C-30-O ... | reverse complement strand
CCTCCTCGCCCCCCTGTGTGTTGTTTGGAAAACCTCCTGCCAAACCCCCTCCCCCTGTCCTCTCTTCCTGATTACGGTTCCACCACCCGCCCCGTTTTGGAAACCGTGTACCCACTCCCCACCCAATAGCCATGGGGATTTCTCCCCCTTATCCACTCTTCCACCCACAACGACTACTACTACTAGCAATATCTATCCTTTCACTCTGTTTCTTAGAAGCATTCTCCCCGCCAGCATTTCTCGCTCACCCGCACATCATCGCCATCACCACGCGAAGACCCTCGCCGTCCGCGCAGGACCGCAGGATCACACAAGATGCCCCCGGAAATTCACAGGCCTCGGCGCTCGCACGACACCCCTCGCACAACCTAGAATCAGGGTGTTGCTCGCAATCGATTTCCGAGGGGAGACCGCATCATGTCCACCACCGCCCTCACACCGGCAGAGCAATCTGCCGCAGCGCAAGAGCAAGGGAGAGCCACCATCGTGTCTACCGCCGCCATCACCCCCGAAGCCGTTCCCACTGGCAATCTCGAGATCACGGTCTCCCGTGCCGAACTCCTTCGCGAGCTCACCGCCGCGCAATCCGTCGTCGAGCGCAAGACCACCATCCCCATCCTCTCGAACTTCCTCTTCGAGGCCACCGTCGACGAGCTCGGCGCCGGCAAGCTCACCATCACTGCCACCGACCTCGACCAGTCGCTCCGCACCTCCTGCGCCGCCAAGGTCAAGAAGCCCGGCGCCTGCACCATCCCTGCCCGCAAGCTGTACGACTACATCAAGCTGCTCGGCGATGGCGACATCTCCCTCAAGCTCATGGACAACCACTGGGTCCAGATCAAGTCCGGCCGCTCCAACACCAAGATGGTCGGCATGGCCCGCGCCAACTTCCCCCAGGTCCCCGAGTTCCCCTCCGCCGGCGCCTACAAAATCTCCTCGCCCGCCCTCGCCAACATGATTGCGAAAACTATCTTCGCCATCTCCAACGAGGAATCCCGCTACACCCTCAACGGCGCCCTCCTGGTCCTCAAGGCAGAGTCCATGGCCATGGTCGCCACCGACGGCCACCGCCTCTCCCACATCGAGACCCTCGGCCAGACCCTCGAAGGCATCTCCGGCGAGAAGAAGACCCTCAGCCCCCGCAAGGCCCTCGCCGAGCTCTCCAGCCTGCTCTCCTCCACCGACGCCACCACCCTCGAGTTCGGCGACGACGACCAGACCCTCTTCTTCCGCGTAGCCGGCCGCGTCTTGACCAGCCGTAAGCTCACCGGGCAATTTCCAAATTACGAAGCCGTCCTCCCCCGCGACAACAACAAGTTCGTCATCGTCCGCTCGGAAGACCTCATGGCCAGCATCCAGCGCGTAGCCCAGTTCGCCGACGAGCGCTCCGGCGCCATCAAGATCCGCCTCGAACAGAACGAGCTCAAGCTCTCCGCCCAGTCCACCGACGCCGGCGAGTCTGAAGACATCATCGAAACCCCCTACAACTACGACCCCCTCGTCGTAGGCTTCAATAGCTCCTACCTGGTCGACTTCCTCCGCGCCACAGGTGTCCAGGGTGAGGTCCGCCTCGAGTTCAAGGACGCCCAGTCCGCCGGCCAGATGCGCCCCGAAGACGCCAACGAAGACGTCAAGTACCGCTACATCCTCATGCCCATGCGCATCTGAGGTCCTGCGCCCCGACGCACGCTGCAAATGACCCGTTGGGTTGGCCTGAAACGCCAACCCAACGGGTCATTTTTGGCCCAAACGTGCCACAGCCGCAGTCCGGCAGACGCCTTCGCCGTCCCCCTCGTCCCACTCCCCGATATCCCTTGATCTTCCCTCCATATCGCAAGATCTTGCAGGTTTTTCCTCTCGGAGTATTCAAAATCCTAATTAATCAGGCATTTAGCACTTCTCAATTGGAACGGCAATTGCTGCTACCACAGCACCAAGGCCCACGTAGAGCAATTGAGATCGAATCTAGGAGATCCCCGGATCATGAAACTTCTTCCTGCAACAATAGCTATGGCTGCATGCGCCATCTTCGCGCTCGCCGCCCCAGTCGCCCACGCAGACTCCCTCTACGGCCCACTCAGCGTCACTGTCTGGACCGGAAACGGCGTGGCCCACGAGGCAAATCTCCCGGCTCCCGCTGGACCGGCAAACTTCTCCTTCACCTATAACGGGCCCCTCAATTTCGTAGACAACGACTGCCAGACCTGCTCCAACACCTTTGGAGAATTCTTTGGCAGCGATGCGAGCGGCATCTCCGGCCTCTCCCCATCGCAACTGGCCACTTTCCTCGGTACCACCATGAGTACCCCGGGCGAGGTGGATAACAGCTACATGCAATTCATCGGTACCTACACGGGCGGCGGAGCGGTTTCCGTCTCTCACGATGACGGCTCAAGCCTCTATACCGGCGTCGGCTTCACCAACACCGTCTATAGCAGCCCCGACCCAACAACGGATATCCCTTCATCCGGCATCCTCCCAACGGGAACCGACGTGCCGTTTGACCTGGTCTATGTCGAGTCGAATGGCGCACCCTCCGACCTCGTCGTCACCGGACTCACGCCCACTCCAGAACCCGGCACCATCGGCTTCATGGCTCTCGGCATGATCAGCCTGGCGGCGGTTGCCTATCGCGGTGGTGTCCTCCGCGCATAAGCTTTCGCTTCCGCGCGCAATCAACACCCGCTACCGAAACCGATCCACCCACAAACAGCGGACCCTCAACAGGTCCGCTGTTTGCGTCTCTTCATTCCCAACACAATCCAACGCCCACCGTCCGCGCAGGACCTCAGAACCGCACGGCCAGCCCAATCCCCACCTGCTGCATCCCCTGGCGATAGCCATTGAACGCCGAGCCAATCTGGCCGCCACCATATTCAATGCGCGTATCGATGTGCGGCGCCACGGCGTAATCCAACCCCACCTGGATCTGATACGCAAAGCTGGTGCTGCGCGAAGCAAAGCGTCCATAATTGGTGCCCACACCGCCAATCTCGAACTGAACATACGGGCTGAACGGCGCGAAATGGCTGCGCAGTGCCAGCCGCGGCCCAATCAGCCCACTCCGAATCTGGTTGCCGTACGGCGTGCTGCCGCCGCTGGACTCGATCACATACCGCGCATCGCCGCCCAGCACCAGTGGCCCCGCGTGCAAGAACGAGTCATAAAATCCGAACGTGCCCCCATACGCCGACAAGCTATTCTGCGACACCACCAGCGACCCTTGCGAAGCCGTCACCGACCCCAGGTACCCACCGCTCCCCATCGCATACAGCCCATACTGTGCCCTGGCGCTTCCACAACCAATCCCCAACACCAACAACAAACACGCGGCCCAAAATCTACCCAAGCAACACCTCTGCCTCCAGCATAGCGAGTAACGTTACCAAAGGTGAGTCTCACCCAAGATTCCCCCACCCGCACCCCTCCCCCTCGCGAAACGTGGCTAACTTCGCGCCCTTTGCGTCAAGGCCTTTGCTGTTGCTCGTCCCACCCGCCGTCCGCGCAGCACCTCAAAGCACGCGGCTGTACTTGTACCCCGCTTCGGACATCGCAGCCAGCAACTCGTCCACCTGCTCGCGCCCGCGCGTCTCCATCGTGATATCGATCGTCGTGTCGCCCAGGTTCACCCCGTAATACGCCCGGTTATACAGCGTATCCACGATGTTCACCCGATGCGCCGCAATCAGCGTGGTCAACTCGGTCAGCGCCCCGGGCTTGTCCAGCAGATGAATCCGCAGCCGAATCAACCGCCCATCCTGCACCAAACCGCGCTCGATAATTCTGCTCAGCAGCGTCACGTCGATATTGCCGCCACACACCAGCACAGCGGTCCGCGTTCCTTCCGGCAGCGACGTCCGCTTCTGCAGCAGCGCCGCCAGTGCCGTCGCGCCTGCACCTTCGGCCAGCGTCTTCTCGCGCTCCAGCAGCGTCAGAATCGCGCTCGCAATCTCGTCCTCATCGACGGTAACAATCTCGTCGACATACTTCGCCACCACCGGAAACGTGACCTCGCCCGCGCGCCGGACAGCAATGCCATCGGCAATCGTAGTCGCCGGCTCCAGCGTCACTGGATGATGCGCCTCCACCGCATCCCGCATCGACGGCAGCCGCGACGTCTGCACCCCAATCACCCGCACGCTCGGCTTAATCTCTTTCACGGCGCAAGCAATCCCGCCAATTAACCCGCCGCCACCAATCGGCACCACCACGGCCTGCAAATCTTCCACCTGCTCCAGCAGCTCGAGCCCAATCGTTCCCTGCCCCGCCATCACCAGCGGATCATCGAACGGATGAATAAACGTCATGCCCTGCTCTTCGCACAGCCGAGTCGCCTCGATGCAAGCCTCGTCATAATTCCCGCCATGCAACACCACCTCGGCGCCAAAGCCGCGCGTCGCCGTCACCTTCACCAGCGGCGTCGTCAGCGGCATCACGATCACCGCGCGAATCCCTCGCCGCGTCGCATGATACGCAACCCCCTGCGCGTGATTCCCCGCGCTCGCCGCCACCACGCCCCGCCTGGCCTGCTCGGGAGTCAGCATCGCAATCTTGTTCAGCGCGCCCCGCTCCTTGAAGCTGCCCGTCATCTGCAGGTTCTCAAGCTTCAGAAAAACGCTCTGCTCCGTCATGCGCGAGAGCATCTCGGACCGCGTGCACGGCGTGCGATACACAGCCGTGCCAATCCGCTCGCGCGCCGCAAGAATGTCGGTCAAGGTCAGGGTCGTGGTTGTCGAACTCATTCTGTCTATCGTAAGCCCCACGTCAAAGCACGGCTCCCAACGTCAGCCTTTGCCCTTGCTTTTCTTTCTGTCATTCCCTCCGGGAATCTGCTGTTCCGGATTAGCAGCGGGCTTTAGCCCTAGCTCACCGCGAGAAGCTGGTCTCCATCTTCTCCCGATGCCTCTCCATCGCAAGCTCAATCAGCCGATCAATCAAATCCTTGTACGCGAGCCCGCTCGCCGCCCACAGCTTCGGATACATGCTGATCGACGTAAACCCCGGCATCGTGTTCACCTCGTTCAACACAATCTCCGCCGCCTTCCCTTTCACCGCAGGCCCCATCAAAAAATCCACCCGCGCCAGCCCCGCGCAGTCGCAAGCCTTGAACGCAGCCACGGCCATCGCGCGAATTTTTTTCTCTTCCGCCTTCGACAACTTCGCCGGCAGAATGCAAACACTCTCATCCGGCCCACTCAACTCATACTTCGCCTCGTAGTCGTAGAACTCCTTCGCCGGAACAATCTCTCCCACCACGCTGGCCTCGGGCGCATCGTTGCCCAACACGGCCACCTCCAGCTCCCGTGGCTTCACACCCGGTCCGCCCACGCCCTGCTCAATCACGATCTTCCTATCGAACCCAGCCGCCAGATCCATCGCCGCCGCGAGCTCCGCGCGCACCTTCACCTTGCTGATCCCCACCGAACTTCCCAGGTTCGCCGGCTTCACAAACACGGGGTACTTGAGCGCCTTCTCAATCACCCGCGTCGCCTTCTTCGGATCCGCGCGCCACTCACTGCGCAGCAACGTCACATGCGGAGTCAGCGGCAACCCTGCCGCCACAAACATCCGCTTCATCGCCGCCTTATCCATAGAGGTGGCCGACCCCAGCACCCCCGACCCCACGTACGCAATGTCCGCCAGCTCAAACAACCCCTGCACGGTCCCATCCTCGCCAAACGTTCCATGCAGCACCGGAAACACCACATCCAGCCCAGTCCCCGAACCCGGCGCCGCCGCCGCCTTCACAATCGAAATCCCAGCCTCCGCGCTCGCCGCGGCTGAACCTTCTCCCAGCAATCTCTGCGCCGCGCCACCCTGCAGCCACTTGCCCTCCGGGCTAATCCCCAGCTCCACCACGTCATACTTCTTCCGGTCGATCGCCTTCAAAATCGATCGCGCCGAACGCAGCGACACCTCGTGCTCGCCGCTCCGGCCGCCAAACAAAATCCCTACCCGCAGTTTCCTCTTCGCCATATTCTTCAGTGTCGACCACACACCGCCTGTGCGTCTCCCCCAACCCCCACAATGAACCATCCCGGGCACTCAGCCTCGAGAAAACCTCTGCAAAAACTATCTCGATCTGCACAGCTTTTCGTCGATCTGACCGGCCCTCCCCCGAGCCACACAGAACCTCCTCGATCTGCTCGGCCCTACCTTGAGCTGCACAGAATCCTCTCGACGGGGCACGACTTCGGTCGTGCCAAAACTCCACAAAATGACAGAGGGCTTTAGCCCCTGAGGAAAACCCTCCACCTCGCCCCACCCTCGAATGCACAGCATCGCCCACCTCAGAACGCCAAAGACCCTGTCAAGCCCCCGGAGGCCTCGAAATCCATGCAAACCACTGAAAGCAAAGCAAATAAAAGCCAACCAAAGTTGGCATAGTTACCCCTCCCAACTAGCTATAATTAAAAGCGGGATTCATTTCGGCCGAAGAAACTTCCCCGAGTATCCGGTTAGAGCGCTCCCCGTCGCTCCCCAACACCGCTAAGTTCCCTGAAAAGACAACTTTGACCCCTAAAGTCTCTGCTTGCCCGACATTGAGGCCAGAGTAGGGGGGTACTTTACGCCCGAACCTCTTTCGATTGGCTACTTTGCACCGAAGGTATGACTTAGAGGGGGGAGGGGGGTACCCACCCCCCTCCCGCTCGCAAACCTCGCCGTCCGCGCATGCCAGAAGTCCCCACTACGCGTGGGGCGGGCGTTCGCACGCCTTTTTACGGCTTCCCATGGCCCTCCCGTTGGTCGGGAACAGAATGTAATTCGCGACCAACGGAAGCGCCCAGCCGAAGGCCCTCTGCCCGCAACGAAGTTGCCGCCCCGCGCGTAGCGGGCTCGTCCGGCAGGACAAGCGTCTCGTGTCCCTAAACAGCTTTTAGACGTTGAATTTGAAGAACAGAATGTCGCCGTCCTTCACCACGTACTCTTTGCCCTCCGACCGCAGCAGCCCGGCTTCCTTCACCGCCTGCTCGCTGCCCAGCCGGAACAGGTCTTCGCAGGCATAGCAGTCAGCCTTGATGAACCCGCGCTCAAAGTCGGAGTGAATCACGCCCGCGGCTCCGGGAGCCTTCGTCCCGCGCTTGATCGTCCAGGCGCGAACCTCCTGCACGCCCGACGTGAAGTACGTGATCAGTCCCAGCAGGCGGTACGCCGCGTGGATCAGCCGATTCAACCCCGGCTCCTCCAACCCTGCTGCTTCCAAAAATTCGGTCCGCTCCGCGGGCTCCAACTGCGCAATCTCGGCTTCCATTGCGCCGCAGATCCGCACCACCTCGCTGCCCTCTTCGGCCGCCCGCTGCTCCACCAGCTTCGTGAACTCATTGCCATCCGCAATGCCATCCTCATCGACATTGGCAACATAAAGCTGCGGCTTCATCGTGATCAGAAAGAGGTCGCGCGCCACCAGCTTTTCCGGCTCCTCAAGCTCCGCAGTCCGCGCCGGCTTGCCGGCATTCAGCACCTCCAGCAGCTTCTGGATGGTGCTCAGTTCGGTCTTCGCTGCGGCCGTCGCGGCATTGGACTTCGCAGCCTTCTCGGCCTTGTTGAGCCGCTTCTCCACGGTGTCGAGATCGGCGAGCAGCAGCTCCGTATTGATGATGTCGATGTCGTGGATCGGATTCACGCCGCCCGCGACGTGGATCACTTCAGGATCGGAGAAACACCGCACCACGTGCAGAATCGCGTCCGTCTGCCGAATATGCGAGAGGAACTGGTTGCCCAGACCCTCGCCCTTGCTCGCGCCTTCCACGATCCCGGCGATGTCCACAAACTCCATCGTCGTCGGCACGATCGAGTTCGGCTTCACCATGGTCACAATGCGGTCCATGCGCGTATCCGGAACGGGCACAATGCCCACATTCGGGTCGATCGTGCAAAAGGGATAGTTCGCCGCTGCAGCCTTCGAGGCAGTCAGCGCGTTAAAGATGGTGGACTTACCGACGTTCGGCAACCCGACAATTCCGCAGTTCAGAGGCATGATTCAGACAGTTCCTTTTCTCTATCTATTGGAACATGCGCACGCATTCGCTGCCATGAGTCGCTCCGTATGCCTCACTCATCTAATCCAAATCATGCAGATCGGAATAGACAGCTTCGTAGAGACACCTCTCGGCTCCGGCCGCGCGCCCGGCGAGCTCGGCGCCGAACGCGTTCACCAGCTCCTCGAGGAGATTGAACTCGCCGATCGCACCGGCGTCGACGTCTACGGCATCGGCGAACACCACCGCGAAGAGTACATCGCCTCTTCGCCCGCAATCCTCCTGTCCGCCGCCGCCGCGCGAACCGAGAACATCCGCCTCACCTCCGCAGTCACCGTCCTCAGCTCGGACGATCCAGTCCGTGTCTTCCAGGACTTCGCCACCCTCGACCTCGTCTCCCACGGTCGTGCCGAGATCATCGTCGGCCGCGGCTCCTTCATCGAGTCCTATCCCCTCTTCGGCTACGACACCAAGTTCTACGACGAGCTCTTCTCCGAGAAGCTCGACCTCCTCCTCAAGCTCCGCGACGAAACCCGCGTCGAGTGGGAAGGCAAACACCGCCCCTCGCTCACCGGCCAGGGCGTCTGGCCGCGACCGCTGCAGGCTAGCCTGCCCATCCGCCTCGGCGCCGGTGGAACGCCACAGTCGTTTGTCCGTGCCGGAATGCTCGGCCTCCCGCTGACGGTTGCCATCATCGGCGGCGAACCGCACCGCTTCCGTCCGCTGGTCGACCTCTACCGCGAAGCCGGCAAACGCGCGGGCCACGCGCCCGAGTCCCTCGACGTCGCCGTGCATGGCATCGGCTTCCTCGCCGACACCACGCAGGAAGCAGCCGACATCCTCTGGCCTGCCTACTCCACCACCTTCACCCGCATCGGCCGCGAACGAGGCTGGCCACCGGCAACGCGCGCGGCCTTCGACGCCCAGCGGTCAGAGCAAGGAGCCTTCTTTGTTGGCGACCCGGATACCGTTGCACGGAAGATGCACAGCGTCAGCGATGCGCTCGGCGGTGTCTCGCGCATCACGCTGATGATGAGCGGTGGACCGCTCCCACACGCCAAGATGCTCCGCGCCATCGACTTACTGGGAATGGGCGTAGGCCCTGCGGTCCATCAACTGGCTGTCATGGAGAAGAGCTGAGAGGCGAAATCTTTCGGATAAGTACACGCAAAAGTTTGCACAGTACCAAAGAACTTCCCTTGGTAACTGACTGATTGCAGGTTCAGGGAGTTTGGCTATCGAGATGCTTCTATCGACGTCGTAACGATCCTCAAAAATCTACGACGGAAAATCGATGGAGGTTGTGATGTCTCAATTTTCTCCCAAAGTTTGTTCGATGGTAGCGCTGGTGGCGGCGCTTTCCATGGCGGCTGCGAGCCAGGCCCAGGCGCCCGCGAAGCTCGTTCCCGTTACATCGACGACATCTCAGCCGACTGATACCGGCTCAGCGCGCGCCTGGCATGACACCACGCCGAAGACCCTCATCTCCGCGCGGGTTCGCGATGGAGTGCTTACGATCGATGGCATGGTGGCCAAGGTCCAACTGAACTATGACATCCAGCAAACTGGCTATATGTATTTCTTCATTCCTGGGGTGGGGACGGCTGTGGTGTCAATGGCGCCGCTGGCGGATGGTGCGAAGGTGCCGGATGCGTTTGACGGTGAGAAGTTGGCCTTGACGGTGGATGGCCACAGCGTGGAGTTGAGCAACGACGGCAGCAGCCTATTGGAAAAGCGGAAAGGCAAAGCCGATGTCTATGTTCGTCTCGATCGTTCGACCGTGGCGCTAAGCCGTTATCCTCGTATGGGTTACGGTGACACGACGCAGGCTCCTTACGTGTGGCCCCTCTCCGCTCCTGAGCCAGCCAACAAGGAGAAGGTGGCCTACGTGGTACCACCGCCACCGACGCCGAAGAGCATGCTGCCACAGACGGCTTCGTCGGGTACGCCGAAGCAGTAAGCCAGGTTTTGGCTGGAAACGCGTCGGTTTGAGGGTTGACTTAGCCGCGGTTCGGGTAACGCAGAGGGCGCTTTAGCTGCTTTTCGGGCAGCGGGCACCCTCTTTCCGTCTGGGGAGCTAGATTCCCTCGCCGTCCACGACGAAGCCGGGGCGGGATTCGAGGTCGGTGCGGTACTGGGCGCGCTCCTGCCTCTCGGTCATGAGGTCGCTGGCGGGTTCGTGGAGGGCTGCCTGGTGGAGCTCGCCGTCGAGATGCTCGACGCGGCACTGGAGGGACTTGACCTGGTCGGCGAGCGCGATGATGACGTCGGAGAGTGGGTCGTTGATATCGCGGGGGTCGGTGATGAGGACGCGTTTGCCGGCCTGGTAGACGATGTGAGCGGGGACACCGACGACGGTGGAGTCGGGTGGGACGTCGCGGAGAACCACGGAGCCAGCGCCGACGCGGGAGTTTTCGCCGATGGTGATGTTGCCGAGGATGTTGGCGGTGTTGCCGACGAAGACGTTGTCGCGCAGGGTGGGGTGGCGCTTGCCGCCGATCTTGCCGGTGCCGCCGAGGGTGACGCCCTGGTAGATCGTCACGTCGTTGCCGACAATGGCGGTTTCGCCGATGACGACGCCCATGCCGTGATCGATGAAGAGGCGGCGGCCGATGACGGCGCCGGGATGGATCTCGATCCCGGTCCAGAAGCGGGCAACTTGAGAGAGCATGCGTGCGCCCAGCCTGAAGCCCCTGCACCACAGCCAGTGATTAATGCGATGAACCCAGACGGCCTGCAGGCCGGGATAGCAGAGCAGCACCATGAGCCGCGAGGTGGCCGCGGGGTCGCGTTCGAGGATGCAGCGGGTGTCTTCGCGAATGTGTTCGAACAAGTTCATGGTTGGGTTGATGATAGCGCGGGTGAGTTGCCCGGGCAGCTTACGAGCGGGGCGTTCGCGTAAGCGTGTGATGCGGAGCGTAGCAAGGCGGTTACAAACTCTCTGCCGGGAACTCGAACGCGGCTCCTGGCATTCACTTAACGGGGTCTCTATCGATGACACTCCGGTATGCAGGGCGGGCAAACAGCACCGCCAATAGCCCGTGAAGACCACTGGCTGGCAAGAGAAGAGGGCTAGTGAACTCCCCGCCGATGCGCAGATAACCCAGGTAACACGCTGCCACGAGGTTATAAACAAACAGCGCCGTGATGGGCCGCTTGTGAACGCCTTCGCCATCTGGCCAGCACGCAAGGGCAAGCGAAAAGAGACCGAATCCGCCTACTCTGGCCACAGCCTCGCCGGCCGGTGTCAGTCCTGCAGAAAGCAGCACGTTCGCAACAAGATTTGGAACGGCAGCTAGCGCAAGTCCAGTTACCAATTCAATCGAGCTTGAGATAAGGACCAAGGTCTTGGTTCTCATAGGTGAAGCATATTCCCGTTTTCGGCTCTAGTCGCCAAACCGCTTCTACTCGCTTGTTCTCCCTGGGCCTATCCGGCGGATTCAAATGGCCTGCAGGCATGGATAGCAGAGCAGCACCATGAGCCGCGAGGTGGCCGCGGGGTCTCGTTCGAGGATGCAGCGGGTGTCTTCGCGGATGTGCTCAAAGAGGTTCATCGTTGGGTTGATGATAGCGCGGGCGGGTTGCTGGCACGGCTTGCGAGCGCGATGTTGTCTCGAGAGGAACGTTCACGCTTACGAAAGAGCTCACCGTTGCCTGGATTCTGATGCAGCGGCAGCGCTGTTGGGGCTTTCAGGGGGTCCAAAATAGCTGCCTCTTAGTGGGCCGTGCGCGATGATGACGCGTTCGAGAACGACGGCAGGATCTACCGCCCAAATATGCAGCGTATGCTGGCCGGGCTGCGAGATCGAGAGCGGGATCTCGACCTTTCTGCAGTCGTCGCTGACAGCAATACCCCAGTCGCGGTTGGTGTTGTGCTCCAGTGTGTCGATCACTTGTCGCGGTCCATCGTCGACGGAGATGGCCACGCGAAGTCCGCGACCCGGAACGAAGTTCAGGGTTGGGGCTAAACGCAGGTGCAGCGTGAGGTCTTTCGTGTCATAGAGGTACACACTGTAGCTCAGGCCAGCCGGCGAGTTGGTATCACTCGGCGAGTCGACCGGAAATACCGTCATAGCGGACTTGCCTTCGCCATAAGCTGGAAGCTCTACCCAGTGGGCCTCCGTGGAGTTGAGAGCTCCGCCGCTGCGCGTGGCGGTGTCGGCGGCCTCGATGGCCACAACGTTGTCCTGTTCGACGAAGCCTTTGAAGTCAGCGGACGGTGGCTGACCGGAAGCCTGGACCCGTTGAGCGTTCTGGAGAAATGGTGGCAAACGGCTTGGAAGTTCATTCGGAGTGATGTGCAACTCATGGCCTCCGGGCTGAAGCTCAGTGACGGCGGGCATGGCATTGGCGGGAGGCTCCTGCCAGTAGGTGTAGCCGATGTGGGTTTGATCCATCATGTGGTCCCACTTGCCGTCCAGGAGTTGATGGTTGTATTCATCCGCGAGCTGCCTGTCCAAAGCAAAGCGACGCTCTACCTCGGACTTGTACTCATTGGTCTTCATATCGCCGAGACGCGAGCTGAAGGCATTGCGGCCTGCAGCGATGTACATAAGCGCGACATTGCCGCTGGCATCCACGGGGTATTTCACCAGTTCGAAAAAGCTTGCCTGTTCGTCGGCTGGCAGTTCCCTGGCGAGAGCGTCGGTTCGCTGGATCAGATCATTCCATTCGGCGGCCACACGATCGGCCTCGTTGTAGTTCGTGATGGAGAAGGTATTCGGATCCAGTAGTTCGGGCTTACGGTCGCTGTTGAGGCGAGTGTATCCCTCGACAAGAGAAGCAATGTCTTCGGCATGGTCTGGACCGAACTCGCGCTTAGCCCAGTCCACGGTAAATTGATGCAAGTTGTCCTGATTCCAGCGTGCCGGTGTGCGGGCATAGTCGAGGAAAAACTCGATGGGGAACTCCATCGGTTTCAGATCTCCGACATTCACAATCCAGATGCGGTCTGCGCCGTAGGTGAGCGCGATGTGCATCTGCTCCCAGATTTTGGGAACATAGTTGGTATTGAGCCACTTGTAATTGCGAGGCCCACCAACGTAATCGAAGTGATAGTAGATGCCGGTCCCGCCCGAACGCTTTCGCTCCTCTGGCGTTGGGACACGGCGGAGGTCGCCCCAGTTATCGTCCGACCAGAGCAGGGTTACATCGTCGGGCACCCGCATACCGCTCTCGTAGTAATCCTGCACCTCCTTGTACAGTGCCCAGAGCTGGGGGACCTTGGTGATATCCGGGTTCACCGTCTCTTTCAGGATCTCGCGCTGCTTGGCGACGATGGCTTCGAGCTGAGTGCTGCCCGCCGCGGTGGACATCGGCGTGTCGGACAAACCACGCATCCCGAGGGTCACGATCTGCTCATAGCTTTTGTTGCGGATCATTCCCTCGCGCCAGTATTCGTCAATCTGTTTCGAGTTGGTTGAATAGTTCCAGGGACCATGGTTCGGATTTTGAGTCCATTCCTTCTCGGCGCGCATCATCGGTTCTTCGTGTGATGTACCCATCACGATGCCATACTCGTCGGCGAGCCGCGTGTTCTCGGGATCATCCGTAGCGAAGGCGTTGTTCCACATCGCCGGCCACAGATAATTTGCCTTGAGCCTCAACAGAAGTTCAAAGACCCTGGTGTAGAACCTGGAATTCATTCCACCGAACTTTTCGGCGGTCCAGCCTGACAGCGCAGGCGCCTCGTCATTGAGGAAGATGCCGCGGTATTTCACTGCAGGCTCAGGTTGAAGATGCCGTCCAGGTTCGACGATCAAGGTGTCGTGATGTGGGATGCGAACGTCCGCCCACCAATACCAGGGCGAAACGCCAATCTGTTCGGAGAGATCGTACGCGGCGAATATGGTGCCGCGCTTGTCTGCCCCGGCAAGAACGAGCGCTCGGGTAATACCGGGAAATGGATTCTCTACGACGGCGCTCACTGCAGATTCCCAGTGGCCGGCAATCCCGGAGACGTCCAGCATGTGGCGACGAATGAGATCGTCGATCAGAGGGCTATGTCCGATGGTGCCCAGGATGATCGGTGTGGTCTTGCCCGCATCGCCCACCGCGTGAAGAACCATCGGAGTCGTTCCGGAAACGCGCTGAATATCGTCGCGAAGGTCTCCCGCAACCCGCACCACGCCAGGCCAATCGTCGTTGCTGATGAGAATCGGTGTTGCTTTCCCGTGGCTGACAATCGGAAAGCCGGGAGCGTCGGCGGTGAACGCGACATACGGTTGCTCACCGATGGTCTGGGCATGGCTCTCACCCATCCAGAGCATAGAGAAGATAAGAAACGCTTCAACCCTTACGACTCGCTTCACTCCGAGAACACCCCTGATTTCTGCTGAGAAAGGACGAACACTCATCTAATATGCTCGCTCCAAACCGAGTAGAAATCTACTCGCGAGCTATCGCCAGGTCGCCTGGACGCGATGCACGAACCGCCTGGAGATTGCCTTCTACAGGTTGACCGTGGAGGTTGGGGTGTTGAGGGCTTGTTGGCGGAGCTCTTCGAAGAGGGCGGTGGAGAGGTAGCGCTCGCCGGAGCTGGGGATGATGACGACGATGAGCTTGCCGGCGTGGCGCGGTTCTTTGGCGATCTTTAAGGCCGCGTGGACGGCCGCGCCTGAGGAGATTCCTACGAGGAGACCTTCTTCTTTGGGGAGACGGCGGGCCATGGCGAGGGCTTCGTCGTTGGTGACCTGGATGATCTCGTCGATGAGGTCGGTCTTGAGGATGCTGGGGATGAAGCCGGCGCCGATGCCCTGGATCTTGTGGGGGCCGGGCTTGCCGCCGGAGAGGACGGGGCTATCGGTGGGCTCGACGGCTACGGTGAAGAAGCCGGGCTTGCGGGACTTCATGTACTCGCTGACACCGGTGAGGGTGCCGCCGGTGCCGACGCCGGAGACGAGGATGTCGGCGGTGCCGTCGGTGTCGTTCCAGATTTCGGGGCCGGTGGTGTCGTAGTGGATCTTGGGGTTGGCGGGGTTGTTGAACTGCTGGAGCATGAAGCTGTTGGGCGTGGAGGCGATGAGCTCTTCGGCCTTGGCGATGGCGCCTTTCATGCCGTTGGGGCCGGGGGTGAGAACGATTTCTGCACCGAAGGCGAGGAGCAGGATGCGGCGCTCGACCGACATGGTTTCGGGCATGGTGAGGATGAGCTTGTAGCCTTTGACCGCGGCGGCGAAGGCGAGGCCGATGCCGGTGTTGCCGGAGGTGGGCTCGATGAGTGTGGTGACGCCGGGGGTGATCTTGCCGTCGCGCTCGGCGGCGACGATCATGGCGTTGCCGATGCGGTCTTTGACGCTGGCGGCGGGGTTCGCGCTTTCGAGCTTGAGGACGATGCGCGCGCTACAGCCAGCGGCCACGCGATTTAGTTGGACCAGGGGCGTGTTGCCGATGAGTTCGGTGGCGTTGGCGGCGATGTTCATGGTGTCCTCTCGTATGGGCTGGGCGTGGCCGCGCAGAGGCGGGTGGCACAGCGGTGTCTGGATTCGCGTACGTGATAAGGGTACGCGATTCAGGTTACGACGAGTGCGCAAAGGAGCGTGTAATGAACGCTGCGCTGGGGGGAGACGGTGAGGATTGGGGGATGCAGGCGTGGCTGCCGCGAGCGCCTAACTGATTGGTTCGTTGGTCTTCCAGACAAAAAGGAAGTCGCTGTTGCTGGAGGTGGCGATGGACAGCTTCTTCTGGGAGGCGGCGCGGCTGAGGGCGGCGCGGATGTTCTCTTTGGTGTCGGGGAGCTCCGCGAGGGGGATTTTGAGCGCAGACCCGGCGTTGAGCTGGGCGATGTCGCCAAGCAGCTGAGTGATTATTTTCTTATGTTTACCATCGCGTCCCTTGGGGACATCCACTTGCGAGATGGAGTCAAAGCGCATGGTGGCGGAGGAAACATTTTCGTTGTCGTCCATGGTTGGCCTCCTCATGCCAACTGATGCATAGGTAATCGACGCCTTATCGTAACGAAGCGTTGCCAAATTCAGATGAAATTTAACCACAAAACGAGATAGTTGTCTAACGAGACGTATTGGTAGTCCGACAGGGCTGAAGTTGACCTGACTCAACTTGATGTGACCTGACTGGAAGAGACGAATCATTATGGAAAAGAGTTAACCCATGACAGAACGAGACGCCTAGGGTGCTGGTAGAGGTATCTCCCAATGTGTCCAACGTGCGGTTCTGTGGTGGTTTCGATGGTTGAAGTGCCGGTGGACGACGCGGCAGAGCCGTTAGGAGGGCGACGCGTCGTGATGGTTGTCGATGATGAGCCGTTGGTGGCGGATACGCTGGCGATGATTTTGACGCATGCTGGCTATCATGCGATGCGCGCCTATGACGCTCGGACGGCGCTGGAGATGGCAAGCCTGCAGGCGCCGGATCTGCTGATCAGTGATGTGGCGATGCCGGAGATGAATGGCGTGGAGTTGGCGCTGGGGATGGTGTCGATGGCGCCGGCGTGCAAGGTGGTGCTGTTTTCCGGGCATGCGCGGAGTGCGGATTTGATCCGGGCTTATGATGCGGGATACGACTTTCCTTTGATGGCGAAGCCGATGCATCCTTCGGAGATGCTGGGCCAGGTGGCTCGAAGTTTGGCAACGGTTGTGTAAGTCCTGCGCGGGCGGCGAGAGGCTTCGCGTGGGTATTGCCTGGAGGGGATTGGCTGACCCTAATAACTCTTGTTCAAGGTGTGGAGCAGGTTGAGGGTGAGGTTGTCGAAGTCCCCATCAAAGTGGGCGTCGATCGCCTCGACGAATAGGTGATTCGTTTTGGTGGCGTGGGCGAAAAGAGTCATCGACGAGCGGAACTTCATGTCGTCAGGGGTGCCTAAGACGTGACGGATAGGTTTGTCTCGGGCCGCCAACAAAAGTTGGGTGCATTCGATTAAGCGGGCTCCCAGGATTGGGTGTTCGAGGTAGGCGATGGCTTCGTCGAGAGATTGGATGGCGAAGCGTTGGGACATGGGGCTGAGGCCCAGGCCTTTTATCTGGGGGAAGATGAACCACATCCAGTGGCCGGTTTTGCGCTTCTGGCGGAGTTCGGACAGAACGTCATCGTAGATGTTGTGCTGCGCGTCGAGGAAGCGTTGCAGGTCGAATGGGTCATTCATTTCGCGGTGCTCCAACATGCTTGCTATGGATAGATGCGGCCGAGGAGTTGTGGGAGGCGCTCGCGCTTATTGTGTCATTCTCGCTCGGCCCGAAGGGTGCGATCAATGGGGCAGCCGGTGCGCGTTTGTGGCTGGTTTGAAGAAGGCAGGTCAGTCGCTTCGCCTGCGGCTTCGCTCCGGCCTTCGGCAGAGCGGTAGGCGTCTTCGACGCGACTTGTTTATGGCACGGCTGAAGCCGTGCCCTTCGAGGGTTGGTGAGAAAGGGTTGAGGGTAGGGGTGAGGTTGAGGGACTCGGGGTCCTTCGGCTGCGCTCAGGATGACAGGGGGTTTGGGCGGGGTGGAGATGGGCAGGAGCGCTCGCGCTCGTCGCGCGACACCCACTCATCGCAAAGACGCGATGAATGGGGTATTCGAGCCGCACAAATCAATCCACCAGATGGGTCTTAGGAACCCGAAAAACACCTTTGATGCACTCCGGATTGCGAACAGCAATTTGAATATGATTCTTCGATCCGAATGCTGATCCAGGGTATAAATCCGGTGTCTCGATGAAGATGCCCTTGACGGTATCGAAGGGCGTCTTTGTCTCCTCGGCTACAAGACGATGCAGGTAGTTGATGACCGCGCAGTCGAGATTGTGACGCAAACCATCCGGTTGATTCTGAGGCATTGGCACACCCGCCTCTTTGGATACCTGACGAAGTCTCTCGTAAGCAGTTTTGACCTGCTGAAGACCGCGGCTGGTTGTCAGGTCGAGGCAATAGTCAAGATCGATCACTGCGCCGACTACTGCGGGCTTCTTGATCTTTGAACCTTTTCGCTTGGCTGCCTCCACCGCAAACTCCAAGCCGCGGAGAGGGTTGGCTTCCCAGAAATAGACGCCTTCGCCTAGCCAGTCGTAGGCATTGTTCGAGAGCCTAAAGGCTTTATTTTCCAATACACGATCTGCCACGGAGGCGTCGCAGCCGTGGTATCCAAGGATGAACGAGGTTGAAAGCTTATGCAACGGAACGGTATTGCTTCTTGAGCTTGCGGTCTGCGCCGTAGATGCCTGCGTCGATCAATTCCTTCATTGCGCCCGCGCGGGTGCGGGTCACTTTGTCGACGTGGTCTTTCGACGATTTGCGAAACTTCGTCAGATACGCACGGTCGTCCTTGCTGAGCAAGGTGGTGGTTCCGGATTTCGCTACGCGCTTCACCATGTCTTTAGTGTAAATGGGGCTGTCAAGTGTGAGAACAGGAAACGGCTCACACTTGACAGGGGGTTTGGGTGGGTGGAGATAGGCGGGGGCGTTCGCGCTTGTTGCGCGATACCCATCTTAGCGACCATGGGGCACCCGGTTACTAGATTTTTGGCTTCGCAGGGGTCTTCTTCTGAATCAGTCTGATTGCCGCGTGATAAGTGGCTAGGTAGTAGTGGAACATCCATGAGTACCAGATGAAACGATCATAGTTAGCCTTCTGTTTCTGATTGTGATGCCGAATCGAAAAATTATTGGCGATATTAAATAGGTCGGACGCATCGCTGCTATCAAGAGCAATTTCCAACTTCTTTGTGTGCTTGAGGAATTCGAAGACATCGGCTAAAAGCCTCACGGACTCCTTCATATCGTCGAGAGTTCGGCTACGATTCTTCCATTTAGCAATTGCGAGAGCTACTTTCGAGTCAACGTTGTCCTCGTCAAACCGAACAATCTCGGAGCCAAGGATATACTGCAGTCCACCAGAGCCAAGGGTTTCGATCTCTCCTTGGACACTCAGTTCGTAACCTGGGTCGAAGTCGCAGAGAATAGCATTCGCAGCATCTCGGAACTCTGCCTTGCCCGCAGCCTCATCGTAGGTCGTATAGTCCGTGTAGTTGTAACCTGTAGAGGTTGAGAAGTCTGCCCATTCTCCGGGCTTTGAGATCCTGTCGTAAAGAAACTCAATTATGGAGAATAGATTCTCTTCGGACATTTGTTCGTGCGTCCATTTATCGAAGGGAAATGGATTGAAGTTGAGAAATACGTTAGCCTCGTCCCTCAGCGACTTTGGGAAATTGCTTTCTGTCAGGCCTGTACGCTGCTTCAAGTAGTCCTTATTGCGGAATAGTGAAAAAGAGACGCAACCCTGCTATGAAAGTCGACTGTACTGAGCGGGCTGATCTTCTTTCGCGAGTTGTAGTAAAGGCGGCTCAAGCTGCGTCCTTAGCGTCCAATCCTAACGCCGCATTAGGGGTAGATGCGGTTGAGGGTGCGGGCGAAGGGGATGGTTTCGCGGACGTGTTCTAGGCCGCAGATCCAGGCTACGCAGCGCTCTATGCCCATGCCGAATCCGCTGTGGGGGACGCTGCCGTATTTTCTTAGGTCCAGGTACCACTGGAAGGCGGCCATGGGGAGGTTGTGGCTTTCGATGCGGGATTTTAAGAGGTCGTAGTCGTCTACGCGCTGGCTGCCGCCTATTATTTCGCCGTAGCCTTCGGGGGCGAGGACGTCTACGCAGAGAGCCTTGGTGGGGTCTTGCGGGTCGGGCTGCATGTAGAAGGCTTTGACTGCGGCGGGGTAGCGGTGGATCATGACGGGCTTGGTGAATTGGGAGCTGATGTAGGTCTCGTCGGGGCTGCCGAAGTCGTCGCCGTAGACATGCGCGGTTTCGATGAGGCCCTTGGCATGGGCGTCGAGGAGCATGGCGTGGGCCTCGTCGTAGGTGAGGCGCGGGAAGCGGTTGGCGGCGGGAGGGCCAGGGCTAAAGCCCGGTTCAGAGGTGGGTTGGGACAGGGGGCTAAAGCCCCCTTCTAATCCGGAAGTGCCGGGAGTCGTGGGGGCAATGATTGCTTCCGGTTCAGACCGGGGGCTCAAGCCTCCTTCTAATCCGGAAGTGCCAGGAGTCGCGGGGGCGATGATTGCTTCCGGTTCCGACCGGGGGCTCAAGCCTCCTTCTAATCCGGAAGTGCCGGGAGTTGTGGGGGCGATGATTGCTTCCGGTTCCGACAAGGCGCTGAAGCTCTCCGCTACTCCGGACGTGCCGGGGGCAGAGGGGGCGATGACGGCTTCCAGTTTGGTGATGTCTTTGCCGATGATTTTGAGGTCGGCGGTGTGTAGCTCGAGGACGCGGGTGACGATGTGGGTGAGGAAGGATTCGGCGAGGGACATGAGGCCGTCGAGATCCATGTAGGTGACCTCGGGCTCGATCATCCAGAACTCGGTGAGGTGGCGGCGGGTCTTGGATTTCTCGGCGCGGAAGGTGGGGCCGAAGCTGTAGACGCGGCCTAGCGCCATCGCGGTCGCTTCGATGTAGAGCTGGCCGGATTGGGTGAGGTAGGCCTTGTCGTCGCCGAAGTAATCCATCTCGAAGAGCTCGGAGGTGCCTTCGCAGGCGTTGGGCGTGAGGATGGGTGGATCGGTGCGGATGAAGCCGTTGGTGTCGAAATATTCTGCTGCGGCACGCATGATGGTGGCGCGGATGCGAAGGATGGAGGACTGGCGCGGGGTGCGGATCCAGAGGTGGCGGTTTTCCATGAGGAAGTCGACGCCGGCTTCTTTGAGCTGGATGGGGTAGGGGGTTTCGTCGGGGATGCGCTGGGTGACGGTGACGTCATCGACGTCGAGCTCGAAGCCGGAGGGGGCGCGGGAGTCGGCACGGACGCGGCCGGTGACGACGAGGGAGGATTCGAGGGTGAGGGACTTGAGGGTCTCGAATATATGCTCGGGGACGGCGGCTTTGGGGACGATGCCCTGGATGGTGCCGGTGCCGTCGCGGAAGATGGGGAAGAGGAGTTTGCCGGAGGCGCGGAGATTGTAGAGCCAGCCGCGGAGGGTGATGGATTGGCCTTCGTGCTTGCCGATGTCGGCGATGGTGGTGATGGGGGCGGCGGGGGTGGTGGTTTCGGTAGGCATGCGACTTTAGTTTACGCGGGGATGGGCGGCTAGCTTCTAGCTTTTAGCTCCTAGCTTCCAGCTAAAGGCTAGAAGGGGAGAAAGCGGGTTCCTCCCCTTCGGCTTCGCTCAGGGCCGGAATAACACACAGAAAGGCAAACGCAAAACAAAATACAGGGGTCTCTCCGCTGCGCTTCGCTTCGGTCGAGATGACGCGGTCGTGGAAGGCAGGGGTTGTGTTGGGGAGGGGGTGGGGGGTAACGTCGGAGGAAAGAGGTATTGGCGAATGATGAAGAGCGTTGAGAGGATGTGTGGCTTGGTGATGGTTGGAGCGATGATGGCGGGCGCGGCTGGCGCGCAGAGTGGGGCGTCAAATGGAGCCGGAGCGTTTGGGCCGTCGAACCCTTTTTATGCGGCTAGTAAGTTGCCGTTCCAGGCGCCGCCGTTCAACAAGATCAAGGATGCGGATTATCAGCCGGCGATTGAGGCGGGGATTGCGCAGCAGATGCAGGAGATGGACGCGATCGCGAATAATCCTGCAGCGCCTACGTTCGATAACACCATTGTGGCGATGGAGAAGACGGGTCAACTGCTGAATCGCGTGACGCTGGTGTTCTTTGGGGTGACGCAGGCGAATACGAATGACACGCTGCAGAAGGTGCAGGATATCGAGACACCGAAGCTGGCGGCGCTGCAGGACTCGATTTATCTGAACAACAAATTGTTTGCGCGGGTGCAGAAGATTTATGACGCGCGCGCGACGTTGAAGCTGGATGCGGAGTCGTTGCGGCTGGTGGAGGTGGACTATCGCGCGTTTGTGAAGGCGGGAGCGAAGCTGAGCGATGCGGATAAGACGAAGCTGAAGAAGTTGAACGAAGAAGAGGCGGTGCTGTCGAACACGTTTATGAACAAGCTGCTGGCGGGGACGAAGGCTGCGGCGTATACGACGACAGACAAGTCGAAGCTGGCGGGGTTGAGCGACGCGCAGGTGCAGGCAGCGACGGTGGCGGCGAAAGAGCGCGGGGCGACGGGGTATGTGATTCCGCTGCAGAACACGACGCAGCAGCCGGACCTGACGTTCATGAGCGATCGCGATGCGCGGAAGGCGCTGTTTGGCGACTCGTGGACGAGGACTGAGCGCAACGATGCGAACGACACGAGGGCGACCATCGCGCGGCTGGCGCAGGTGAGGGCGGGGAAGGCGAAGCTGCTGGGGTTCCCAAATTATGCGGCGTGGGTGCTGCAGGACCAGATGGCGAAGACTCCTGAGGCGGCGCAGAAGTTTATGGATGCGCTGGTGGGGCCGGCGACGGCGAGGGCCAAGAGCGAGCAGGCGGAGATCCAGGCGCTGATTGATAAGCAGAACGCGGGTAAGGGTGGAGGGATGTCTAGTGGCAGTTTCCAGGTGCAGCCGTGGGACTGGAATTTTTATGCGGAGCAGGTGAGGAAGGCGAAGTATGACCTCGATGATTCGCAGGTGAAGCCGTACTTCGAGATCAATCGCGTGCTGCAGGATGGCGTGTTCTACGCGGCCAATCAGCTGTATGGGCTGACGTTCCAGGAGCGTAAGGACATCCCGGTGTATCAGCCGGATGTGAAGGTGTTTGAGGTGTTCGACGCGAATGGCAAGCCGATGGCGCTGGCTTATTTTGACTACTTCAAGCGCGACAACAAGACGGGCGGCGCGTGGATGAGTAATTTTGTAGGGCAGTCGACGCTGCTGAAGACGCTGCCGGTGATTTATAACGTGGCGAACTTTCAGAAGCCTGCGCCAGGGCAGCCTGCGCTGATCAGCTTCTCGGATGTGACGACGATGTTCCACGAGTTTGGGCATGGGCTGCATGGAATGTTCGCGAACACCGAATATCCGAGCCTGTCGGGAACAGCCACGCCGCGGGATTTTGTGGAGTTCCCATCGCAGTTCAATGAGCACTGGGCGAGCTATCCGGCGGTGTTCAAGCACTTCGCGGTTCACTACAAGACGGGCGCGCCGATGCCGGATGAGTTGGTGGCGAAGATCAAGAAGGCAGCGAAGTTCGACCAGGGATATCTTGTGACCGAGGCGTTAGCGGCGGCCCAGTTGGATATGCAATGGCACATGCTGCCGGGGAATGCTCCGCTTGAAAATGTGGATGACTTTGAGAAGGCGGCGCTGATCAAGATGCATTTGAATTTGGCGGCCGTGCCTCCGCGGTACCGGTCGAGCTACTTTTTGCATATCTGGGCGAATGGATATGCGGCTGGGTACTATGCCTACTCGTGGACGCAGATGCTGGATGATGCGGCGTACCAGTGGTTCGAGGATCATGGCGGGTTGACGCGGACGAATGGTGACCGGTTCCGGACGATGGTGCTGTCGCGGGGGAACACGCAGGATTTGGACAAGATGTATTCGACGTGGCTGGGGGCTCAGCCGACGGTTGCGCCGATGCTGAAGGATCTCGGACTGGTGGACGACGGGAAGTAGGGTGGAGGTTGACCTGGCACCTGCTATATAGCATGATATATAGCAGGTGGCGGAGGTGCGGGATGCCAAAGATCGAGCGGGCGCGGGTGTTCATGAGCGGGCGCAGTCAAGCGGTTCGGATTCCTGCGGAGTACCGGTTCCAGTCGAGCGAAGTGTATATCCGGCGCGATCCGCGGAGTGGGGAGATTACGCTTTCGGAGCGTCCGCAGAGGCGTCCGCTGGAAGAGATCTTCGCGATGCTGGACGCTGCGGGTGGCGCGGACGAATTGCTGGTCGAGCGGGATACGGAGAAAGCTGAAGAGCGGGAGTGGATGTGAGGGAGCCGACGCCCTATCTGCTCGATACAAATACGGTGGGATACATCGTGAGTGGACGATCACAAGCGGCGCGGGCGGCGATGGTCGAAGGGATAGACCACGCGCGCATTACTATCTCTACGATTACCGAAGCGGAGATTCTTTACGGGTTGGCCAAGCGGCCGGAGGCGACGCGACTGCGAGCGGCGGTCGAGGCGCTGCTGGAGAGTGTCGAGATTTTGGCCTGGGACTCGGCGGCTGCGGCGGCTTATGGAGCCTTGCGGGCACGGCTGACGGCTACGCGTAAGAGCCTCTCGGCGCTGGATATGTTGATTGCGGCGCATGCGGTGGCGACCGACGCGATCCTCGTTACGCGCGACGCGGGGTTCGCGCAGGTTGGATTCTTGCGGCCCGTCGTGAATTGGGCTACGGATTTATAGATGGTTTGCGTTTGTGGTGATTCTACGTTTACGAGGAGGGTGTGATGCGTTGGATGGCTGGTGTGATGGCGGCGGGGATGGCGATGAGTATGACGGCGGGTGCGCAGACGAGTGTGCCGCTGCCGCCGGCGGCGCAGGTTACAAATCCTGCTGCTGCTCCAACGCCGCCCGCAGCTCAAGTGGCGGCGGGGAGCGAGGCGAAGATGGAGGCGGACAATGCCAAGATGAAGGCGCAGCTGCAGGATTGGGCGCAGTTGGGCCGGTATCGCGCGGCAGACCAGGCGCTGCCGGCGGAGGCTGCGGGGAGAGTGGTGTTCTATGGGGATTCGATTACGGATGCGTGGGAATATAACGGCGGGTCATTCTTTCCGGGTAAGCCTTATGTGAATCGCGGGATCAGCGGGCAGACGACGCCGCAGATGCTGGTGCGGTTTCGGCAGGATGTGGTGGCGTTGCATCCGGAGACAGTGGTGATCCTGGCAGGGACGAACGATATTGCGGGGAACACAGGGCCGTCGACGATGGAGATGATTGAGGACAATTTCAAGGGGATGGTGGAGATTGCGCGGGCGAATGGGATTCGCGTGATTCTGGCGTCGGTGACGCCGGCCGCGCAGTATCCTTGGCGGCCAGAGGTTGCCGGGGTGCCGCAGTCGATTGAGGCGCTGAATGCCTGGCTGAAAGATTATTGCGTGCAGGAGAAGCTGACGTATTTGGATTATTGGACCGCGATGGCTGGGCCGGATGGTGGGATGAAGCCGGGGATTAGTAAGGATGGCGTGCATCCGAATGGGGCGGGGTATGCGATTATGCAGCCGATGGCGGAGGCGGCGATCGCGGCGAAGTAGAACGGGCGCTTGCTTTGCAAGCGAGAAGCAGGTTCCTCGCTGCGCTCGGAATGCCAGACAGAAAAGCAACGACAACGGCAAAGGAAGAAGCAGATCCCTACGGGATGACAACCAGAACGGCAACGGCAAGGGCAAGGGCAAGGGCAATACAGGGGTCTCTCCACTGCGCTTCGCTTCGGTCGAGATGACGGGTTACGGGCCGGTTGGACGAAAGAAGGTACTGGGCGAGGGAGGGTTAGTAGCCGGCGGCCTTGCCGAAGTGGTGGCGGTGGTCCTGGCCGCCCAGGAGGTCGCCGGTGGTAGGGTCAACGGCTATTAGTTCGCTGTCGCCCCAGACGCCTTCGGATTTTTCGTCGAACTCGGCGGCGCGGCGGGTGGTGTAGCCGCGGGCTTTCATGGCGTCGACGGTGGGGATGGGGAAGGCCTTTTCGAACTGGAGGATGTCGGGGAGGTATTGGTGGTGGAAGCGGGGAGCGTCGGCGGCGGACTGGATGTTGAGGTGGTTGTCGACGACGCTGATGAGGTCGTTGGCTACAGTGGTCATGATGGTGGAGCCGCCGGGGGAGCCGAGGACGAGGCGGAGTTTGCCGGGACGGGTGGGCGTTGGGGTTGAGCCGGGTTTGGCGAGGGGGCCGTAGAGGTCGGTGACGGGTGGGTCGCTGATGATGGTGGGCGACATGCAGGAGAGAGGGCGATGGCCGGGGGCGATGGCGTTGGCGGCGCTTTGGATGAGGCCGAAGGCGTTGGGGGTGCCGGGCTTGGAGGTGAAGTCGTCCATCTCGTCGTTGAGGAGGAAGCCGAGGGGGTCGACGGTGACGCCGGAGCCGAAGCCGAAGTTGAGGGTGTAGGTGTTGGAGACGGCGTTGCCGTCGGCGTCGACTACGGAGAAGTGGGTGGTCTCGTTGGATTCTTTCTGGGGGTGGAGGACGGTGGCGGGGTCGGGGAGGTAGCCGGCGGGGCGGACGAGGTCGGCGGAGGGCGTGGGCTTGAGGGGGTCGATGGTTTTGCGCCAGGCGTCGGCGTAATAGGGTTGGGCCATCTCGGCGATGGGGATGTTGTTGAAGTCGGGGTCGCCGAGGTAGTCGGTGCGATCCATGTAGGCGCGGCGGAAGGCCTCGGTGATGTAGTGGATCTGGTCGGGGCTGCGGTCGGGTCCGATCTTGGGGAGGTTATAGCCGCTGAGGATGTTGAGGATTTCGATGAGGGCGATGCCGCCGGAGCTGGGTGGGGGCGAGGTGAGGACCTCGAGGCCGTGGTAGGAGCCGACGAGCGGGGTGCGCTCCTTCGCTTCGTAATGGGCGAGATCTTTGGCGGTGATGAGGCCCTGGTTGGCGGCTTCGAAGGAGGCGATCTGGGCGGCCAGCTTGCCGTGGTAGAAACTGGTTGGGTCGGCGGCGATCTGGGTGAGAGTGTTGGCTAGCTCGGGCTGCTTGAAGGTTTCGCCGGCTTTGTAGAAGTTGCCGTCGCGCTGGAAGATGCGGCGGGAGGCGGGGAATTGGGTGAGGTTGGTGGAGTGGAGGTTGGCGGCTTCTTCGGCGGAGAGGACGTAGCCGTCGCGGGCGAGACGGATGGCGGGGGCCATGACTTTGGCGAGGGTGAGGCGGCCGAAGTGGGCTTCGGCGTAGGCGAGGCCTGCGACGGTGCCGGGGACTCCTGAGGCGTGGGGGCCAGTGATGGAGGCCTGGGGGATGAGGTTGCCCTGGGCGTCGAGGTACATGTTGGCGCTGGCGGCGGCGGGGGCCTCTTCGCGGTAGTCGAGGAAGGTTGGCTTGCCGTGGTTAAGGGCGTTGGATGAGGGGCGGATGAGCATGAAGCCTCCACCGCCGATGTTGCCGGCAGCGGGGTAGACGACGGCGAGGGCGAAGCCTACGGCTACGGCGGCGTCGACGGCGTTGCCGCCCTGGCGGAGGATTTCGACGCCGGCGTCTGTGGCGTCGTGGTGGATGGAGACGACCATGGCGTGGGGCGCGCGGGCGGGGGTCTCGGAGAGGTAGTCGATGGGGGGTGGGGCGGGAGCTTGAGCGGAACTGGCGACGGCTGAGATAACGAGCAGGGATGCGGTGACGAGCGCCAGTGCGGATCGCATTGCGGGAGGGGCCTCCTGGGATTGAGTAAAGGATACCGTTAGTGGGCTTGGGGAAGCGGGTTTGGGCGGATGACGATTACCGAGTAAAAGTGAGTGACTTTATATCAGATTTTATGCAACCACCGCGCTCTACTTGCGTCTAAAGGAGTGCGGGCTTGGGTAAACCCCGAGCCTTACCAAGCAGAATCAAGGAGATAGGGTTATGACATTGACTCGGTTTGTTCCCTTTCGTAGCGGTTTGAATGATGTGGCTGTATTGCAGAATCGGTTGAATTCGATTTTTCAGGACTTTGCCCGGCCGGATGAGGCGTCTGAGGCGCTGGCTGCCGGGAACTTTGTTCCGGCGGTGGATGTGTACGAGGATGCAGAGAAGCTGGTGTTGAAGCTTGAGGTTCCGGGGATTCGTCGCGAGGATCTGGATATTCGGGTGGAAGGACGCACGCTGACGGTGAAGGGCGAGCGCAAGTTCGAGAGCGAGGAGAAGGAAGAGAATTTTCATCGCATCGAGCGCCGGTATGGGAGCTTTGTGCGCAGCTTCACGCTGCCTTCGACGGTGAACACGGAGAAGGTGGAGGCGACGAGCGCCGATGGGGTGGTCAGCATCTCGTTTGCGAAGAAGGCGGAGGCTCAGCCGAAGCAGATACAGGTGCAGGTCGCGCCCGCTGCTGAGAAGAAGCAGGTTGAGGCGACTGTGAAGGCGTAAGCCGGTTTAGAGCGAAGTGCCTTGGGGCGGGTCCGTTTGAAGAGCGGGCTCGCCCACTTTTTTCGCGCTTGCCCAGGGCGCTCGGTGAGCTCCCCTAAGGGTGAGGATCAGGACGGCGATGAGTGGCAGATTGATGAGCCAGAGGGTGTGGTTGTAGAGACGTGGAGAGAGGATGGCACCGGCGGTTGCGCCGGCCAGGAACGCAAGGACGATCAGGGAAAGTTTGCGAAATTTACGCAGGCCGGCTTTGCGCGTGGTGGGCTGGAGGGCGTCATATAAGCCATCCACTGCAGTCCGCAGGTTGCCGGTCATGAAAGTGGAGTTGTAGGCGTAGTTGTCGGCGGTGCGGAAGCTGGCAACCTGGTAGGCGGCGACGATGGCGATGATGGGAACGAAGGCGAGGTCGGGGAAGTGGCCGGGAAGAAATGAGGCGACGAAGAGCGCCGAGATTTCGCAGACGAGGCCAACGGTGACGGCATGATGTTTGAGGGATTTATCGAGAAGGTTGGCGAAGAAGATGCCGGTGATGAAGCCGAAGATGGGTAGGAGATGACGGAGGGCCTGGGCGTAGTCGTGATGCAGGATGGCGACGCCGAGGAGGACGCCGTTGCCGGTCATGGCGGCGGCGAAGACGTGGCCGTGGTTGAGGTAGATGAAGGCGTCGAGCGAGCCGCCAGTGAGGGCGAGAAGGATGGCGGAGGGAAGGGAGCCGACGGCAAGGTGTTCGGCGATTGAAGAGTCTGCGGGCGGGTTGGATAAGTTGTCGGGCATGAGTTGCAAACAGATGATGGTTTGATGATCGGCTGAAGCCGGTAAGGGAGATAAAAGATGGCAATTAAATGGGACAAGTTTACGGTGAAGTCGCAGGAGGCGCTGCAGGTGGCGCAGGGGAGTGCGGCGGAGAATGGGAATCCGGAGGTGCTGCCGCTGCATTTGATGGCGGCGTTGCTGGAGGATAAAGAGGGCGTGGTGCGTCCGGTGCTCGAGAAGGTGGGCGTGGCGGTGCCGCAGTTGTTGGGGAATGTGAATGCGGCGATTGCCAAGTTGCCGAAGGTTCAGGGGGCGGCACAGCAGCCGGGGTTGAGTGCGTCGCTGACCAAGGTGCTGGATGGCGCGTTCAAAGAGGCGGAGAACTTCAAGGACGATTATGTGTCGACTGAGCATCTGCTGCTGTCGCTGGCTAAGCAGAAGAACGAGCCGGTGCAGATGGCGTTGGCGGCTGAGGGTGCGGACTATGCGGCGATCCTGAAGGCTCTGCAGGCGGTGCGTGGATCGCAGCGGGTGACGGATCAGAACCCTGAAGGGAAATTCCAGGCGCTGGAGAAGTATGCGAAGGATCTGACGGAGATGGCCCGGCGCGGGAAGCTTGATCCGGTGATTGGGCGCGATGAGGAGATTCGGCGGGTGATCCAGGTGCTGAGCCGGCGGACGAAGAATAATCCAGTGCTGATCGGCGAGCCGGGTGTGGGTAAGACCGCGATTGTTGAGGGATTGGCTCGGAGGATTTTCCAGGGCGATGTGCCGGAGGTGTTGCGGGAGAAGCGCGTGATCTCGCTGGATTTGGGATCGATGCTGGCGGGCGCGAAGTTTCGCGGAGAGTTTGAAGAGCGGCTGAAGGCGGTGCTGAAGGAGATTGAGGAGTCGAATGGGCAGATTATTTTGTTCATCGACGAACTGCATACGCTGGTTGGCGCAGGCGCTGCTGAAGGCGCGATTGATGCCAGCAATATGCTGAAGCCGGCGCTGGCTCGGGGAGAGCTGCGCGCGATTGGCGCGACGACGCTGAATGAGTATCGGAAGTACATCGAGAAAGATGCGGCGCTGGAGCGGCGGTTTCAGATTGTGTATGTGGGCGAGCCGAATGTTGAGGACACCATTGCGATTTTGCGCGGGCTGAGGGAGCGGTATGAGATGCACCACAAGGTGCGGATTAAGGACTCGGCGATTGTGGCGGCTGCGGAGCTGAGTCATCGGTATATTTCGGATCGGTTCTTGCCGGATAAGGCGATTGATCTTGTGGATGAGGCGGCGGCGGCGCTGGCGATTCAGATTGGGTCGGTGCCGGTGGAGATTGATGATTTGGAGCGGCGGGCGACTTCGCTTGAGATTGAGCGCAATGCGTTGAAGCGCGAGAACGATGTGAATTCGCGGGAAAGGCTGGTTGAAGTGGACCGCGAGCTCGCTGAGGTGAAGGAGCAGGCGGCCGGATTGCGTGCGCGTTGGCAGAAGGAGAAGGGGGCGATTGGCGAGATTGCGACGCTGAAGGAGCGGCTGGAACAGATGCGCTTTGAGGCGACCGAGGCTACGCGCAAGGGTGATCTGCAGCGCGCGGCGGAGTTGCAGTATGGAGAGATTCCGAAGACGGAGAAGGAGCTGGCGGAGCTGACCGCAATGCAGGATGCGAACGTGGCCGATGCGAAGGCTGGCGGAAGTGCGTCGCGGCTGCTGAAGGAGGAGGTCGACGAGGAAGATATTGCGCGAATTGTTTCCAAGTGGACGGGCATTCCTGTGTCGAAGATGTTGGAAGGCGAGGTGCAGAAGCTGACGCAGATGGAGCAGCGGCTGCGCGAGCGCGTGGTTGGGCAGGATGAGGCGCTGGTGGTTGTGGCGAATGCGATTCGGCGCTCGCGCGCGGGGCTTAGCGATCCGAAGCGGCCGATTGGAAGCTTCATTTTTCTTGGGCCTACGGGCGTGGGAAAGACGGAGACGGCTAGGGCGCTGGCAGAGTTCCTGTTTGATGATGACCAGGCGATGGTTCGCATCGACATGAGCGAGTACATGGAGAAACATGCGGTGGCGCGGCTGATTGGCGCGCCTCCGGGATATGTTGGCTTCGATGAAGGCGGGCAGCTGACCGAGGCGGTGCGGAGACGGCCGTATGCGGTGGTGTTGTTCGACGAGATCGAGAAGGCGCATCCGGATGTGTTCAATGTGCTGCTGCAGGTGCTGGATGATGGGCGGCTGACAGACTCGAAGGGAAGGACTGTGGACTTCAAGAACACGGTGCTGATCATGACGTCGAATATTGGTGCGGGGCAGTTAGCGACCGCCTGGGCTGAGGGCGAGGATGGGTTTGAGGATGCGAAGGCTCGTGTGATGGATGAGCTGCGGAAGCATTTTCGGCCGGAGTTTCTGAATCGCGTGGATGACATTGTGGTGTTTCATCCGTTGGGCGAGAGTCAGCTTACGCACATTGTGGATCTGCGGTTGAAGGATCTGCAGAAGATGCTGGTGGATCGGCACATTACGCTGGAGCTTACGGACGCGGCGCGTGAGGCGATCTTCAAGGCTGGATACGATCGTGCGTATGGCGCGCGGCCGTTGAAGCGGGCGATTCAGCGGATGGTGCAGGATAAGCTGGCGATGAAGATCCTTGACGGCAGTGTGCTGCACGGCGACCACGTGGTGGTGGATGCAGGCGCGGAGGGGCTGGTGTTTGAGGTCCAGCGTGATGTGGCTGCGGTGTAGTTCGTTGGATTCGCGGAGGTTCGTGGGATCCCAGGTCTCAAAGGCGAGACCTGGGGCACCCGGATTCGTGGCGGGGGAGGGAAAAGCAATACAGAGGTCTCTCCACGGCGCTGCGCTTCGGTCGAGATGACGTGGTTTTGGGGTGTGGTTAGTTGTCGGGGACTGTGTGCTTCTGGCCGGTCCAGGTTGCGGAGTGGACGAGGTAGTCGGAGGGGGTGGTGCCGGGGTAGACCTGGGACCAGAAGATGCTGAGCTGGCGTTCCATCTGCGGGCGGACGGGTGAGTCTTTGCGGATGGCGATGCCGTAGTCGGCGGCGCCGGCGTAGAGGTCGTATTGGGCTAGGAAGGTGGGGTCGGAGAACAGGACACCGCGCTGGTAGGTGTAGGCGGTGTTGGGCATCCAGATGAGGTCGGGCTTGCGGGTCGCGGCGAAAACCATGAACTTTTGGATGGAGGGGGCGGGGGACTCGGCAAGGAGCAGCGTGCTGCACGGCGACCACGTGGTGGCGGACGCAGGCGTGGAGGGGCTGGAGTTCGAGGTCAAGCACTCAGGGGTTGCGGTCTAATGGCGCGCTGTGAGCGGTGGGTTGGTGATTCGGACTAGATTGCCGCGGAGGCCGCGGGCTATAGGGGTTGGGGGGGTGTGGTCGGCGTCAAGTTGTTTGTCGATCCACTCCCAGCCACTGTGGTTGAGGAGAAGGAGAGGGTGGGGCTGCTGGAGGAAGTCTGCATAGGACGTGATGGAGAGTGGCGCGAAGGTCAGCATATTCACGGCCGTGACGAAGTTGGTGTCGTGTTCGAGCCAGTAGATTTCCTGCGGCTGCCCGTAGAGGAGAGAGAAGCGTGGGCGCAGGGTAGGATCTGGATCGTAGTAGGTGTCGAGATAGAAATCATTGAGGCTCTGGAGGTAAATGAGCTCGTGGGGATTTTGATGGAGCGCGGCGGCTGCTTCGGGGGAGAGTTGGAAGCTGGCCAGGATGGCTGCTGAGTCGCGACGCTCCTGGTAGATGTGGCGGACATTGATGGCTATGGCCGCGATGAAGATGACGGTGAGTGCCGCGTAATAGAAGGCGTTGCTGCGGAGCTTGCGCTCGAGCACAATGCCGAAGGTGGCGGCGAAGGCGATGAGGGCTGCGATGACGTAACGGACTTCCATGGTGTGGGTAACGAAACGGCCGAAGAGGTATCCGAAGAAGGGCAGAAGGGCCATCGACAAGAGGGCGACCCAGGTGTAAGCGTGCTCCGGGGCGGGGCGGCGCTTGAAGCGTTTATAGCCTGCGTAGACGAGGGTGAGAGCGAGGACGACCATGATCGCGGCCGCAAGCTTCTGCAGAGGGATGGGCCAGGTGGTGTAACGAATAAAGAGTTCGCGATAGCCCTGGCTGATGTCGTGGATGTTGACGCCCTTGATGTAGTAATGCTGACGGTAGACCATGAGGGCGCGCTGGAAGGGGAGGATGATGCCGACGGAGGCTAGGCCCAGGATGAGGGCAGTGAGGACACCGAAGTCGAGGCGTTTGCGGATGTAGGTGCGGGAGAGTTCGCCGAGGGAGACGGGGATGAGGATCAGGACGCCGAAATAGTGGCTGGTGATGGCGAGGGCGATGGAGAGGGTGAGGCCGGTGAGGGGGAGGATGCGGGAGCGGGGCACCGGGTCGGTGGGAGGGTCGTCGAGTGTGGCGATTTGCCAGCAGAGGAGGCTGAGGGCGTAGAGGCCGAGGAGCAGCCCGTAGGGACGGCCTTCGACGGAGTAGCGGAAGCTGGCGGTAAGGAGGGGCGCGGCCATGGCGATGATGGCGGAGCGGTCGCCGGCGAGGCGACGGACGAAGAAGAAGAGGCAGAGCTGGAAGAGCAGGAAACCGGCGAGCGCGGGCAGGCGCAGCGCGATGGCGTTGCGGCCGATGAGGTCCATGCTGAGGTGCGAGAGCAGGTGGTAGGTGGGGGGATCGAGGGAGATGGGGTGGTGGAGTTGGACGAGGATGACTTGTTTGAAGGTGGCGACGCCGTCGGAGTAGAAGGAGAGGAACTCGTCGTTCCACATGAGCCGCATGTGCGACCAGATAAGCGAAAGGGCGGCGGAGAGAAGAAGGAACAGGGCCAGCAATGGGTAGGAAAAGGAGGGTGTCTTTGGAGACGAAGCCGTGTGTTGCCTCATGCGTGTTCTATCTCCACAAGGCGCACGGTGGGAAGGGAGGGGCTTCGAAGTTTCGATGAGGCGGGAGCGGAAGCCGTTGAGGGCGGAAGTGTGGGCCCGAAGAATTGTTCGAGGCGCGGCATGCGAATGAAGAGCAGAAGTCCCATGACGATGACAGTAGCAGCGAAGGAGGCCATGAGGAGGGGCTCACGGTATAGCTTCTCGGGATTCTGAACGGCGCTGTCGGGTTTGAAGGAGAGCTTGAGATAGATGGCCATCGTGAAGGCGACGAAGGGAAAGCCGAGGATGAGTTCGATGCGATAGCGGATGATGAAGGCGCCAAGGAAGAGCATCGCCGTGGAGGCGTAGAAGACTACGGAGACGAGGAGCGATTCCGGGGTGTAGCGCTTGAAGGAGGCGCGGTAGGATCCGGCGAGGGCGTGGTCGCCGGACTTGTGCAACTCGGAGAGCTCGCTGAAGCGTTTGAGGGCCATGAAGTAGCAGCCGATCATCCAGTAGGCGATGAGCAGTGAGACGGGAGGGATGAGGCTGGTAACGGCGTACCAGCCGAGCAACATGCGCAGCGGGTTATTGATGGATTCGGTGAGGACGTCGAGGTAGGGAACGTCTTTGGAGCGGATCGGTGGGAAGTTGTAGATGCAGCCCATGATCCAGAGGATGAGGGCCATGAGGGCGAACATCTTCGAGATGGTGAGGCCGATGGCGATGCCTGCGGCCATCATGAGAAGCCATTGGACGTAGGCGGCGGGGATGCTGACGAGGCCGCGGGCGGCGGGGCGGTTTTTCTTGATGGGATGGAGGCGGTCGAAGGGCGCGTCGAGGACTTCGTTGATGACGTAGTTGCTGCAGGCGACGAGGGTGATGGCGACGAAGGCGAGGATGAGGGTCTTGATGAGGTGGAGATTGAAGAGGGAGGGGTCGACGCTGAGGGGGACGATGACGCCAGGGAGGACGAAGAGGTTTTTGATGGAGTGGTCGAGGCGGGCGATGGCGAGGTGGGCACGGAGCCGCTCTCCGATGGGTACTCTGGTGGGCTCACTTTGAGACATCGGCAAGAAACTCCCGTGTGGCGGTGGCAGCTGGCAGCATCAGTATAGCGCGCAGGGTTAGATGCAGAGAGTAATGAGATGCAGCGATGACCAGAGCGATCGGAAGTTATACTGACATATCGAGCCGAAACTTTAGCGTAGGTCGTAGCTTTGTCTTCGCATAACAATTGACCAGAGGTTGACCATAAGAGCCGCATGAGTCTATTGCCAATTCCTGAGGATGCAGATGCGAACGATCAACAGCGTTCGTTTCAATTCATGGGAGTGCCGATGTGTGCGCTGGGGTGTGCGCTGGCGGTGCTCGCGGCAATTCTGGTGGCGCATCCCTATGCGGAAGTGGGGATTTCTGACGACTTTTCTTATGTTAGGAGCGCACAGCTTCTCGCCCAAAGCGGTCACGTTGTTTACAACGGGGGAGCGATGGCCATCCTGGGGTGGCAGTTATATCTGGCTGCGTTATTCATAAAACTATTCGGCTTCTCCTTCACCACTACCCGCGCCAGCATTATCTTTCTCTCCGTGGTCACGACGTTTCTTTGTCAACGAACGTTTGTTCGCACAGGGATCAATGAATGGAATGCAAGCATAGGCGCGCTTACACTGATGCTATCTCCGCTGCTGATGCCCTTGGAAGTGACGTTCATGTCGGACATGCCGGGGATGTTTGCGATCGTTGCGTGCCTCTACATTTGCCTGCGTGCGCTTCAAACTGATAGGGAATGGGCGACGATTACCTGGATAGGCGTCGCCTCGCTGTCGAACGTGGTTTTCGGCAGTTCGCGTCAGATCGCGTGGCTGGGTGTCTTAGTGATGGTTCCATCGGTCTTATGGATGATGCGCCGAAATCGCCGCGTGGTGATGGCTGGAATCGGCTTCTGGGCGGTGAGCGTCGCCCTGATCTTCGCCATCAACCACTGGTCTCAACAACAGCCGTACATTTTGTATGAACCGCTGACGCGCGGACCTGTGAAGCCGCATGTCCTCAAGAACTTTGGGATCGCGTGGATACGCGCATGTTTGGAAGTTGTTCTCTTGTTGCTGCCGATTCTGCTGATGTATCTGCCCGCGTTTCGAAGAAAGAAGCATACGAGGGTGGTGTATCTGCTTGGAGCGGGATTTCTTCTTTACGGTTTGCGGATGTGGCGAATTCGCAATCTGAGCGCCTGGTCTGCACCATATCTTAGTGGAGTCATGCCGTTCGCATCGCTCAGGGGCTTTGGTGCGATATTGACGGTCGCGGTGCTTCTCTGTCTACTCGCGCTGATTACGGCCATCCTGACCGGCGGAGAAAGAGTTCCATCCGCGCAAGGATATGTATTTTCCTTATCGCCTCGTCAGCTTGCTGAGCTGATCGTTCCGTTTACGATCGCTTACATGGGGCTGCTCTCGCCACGCGCCGGGTTTGAAAATATCTGGGATCGTTACTTACTCCCACTGTTATTTGTCGCAATCATTTTCCTTCTTCGGTTTTACCAGGATCGGTTTCAGGCTCGTTTGCCAGTGGCAGCACTGGTATTGGCTATCTGCATCGGGGCGTATGCTACGGCCTCGTTGCACGATCGGCTTGCACTGTACCGAGCACGCGTTGCTGCGGTACAAGAGGTGCTTGCCGCGGGCGTACCAGCAACGTCGGTTAGTGGCGGTTGGGATTATGACGGATGGACGGAGCTACAAGTCAGCAGCCATATTTTTGATCCGCGGATGCGTGTGCCTGCAGGCGTGCAGCTTGGAAAGCCAACCCATTATGGGTTGAAGAATTGTCCGTGGTTTTACTGCGAGATGTTCCCTCATGTGATTCCGTATTACACGATCTCCCTTCGTCCAGATCCGATCCTTGGAAATAAGTTCGCACCGGTACCTTATCGAATGTGGGTCGATACTTCGGCAGCTGTGTATGTGGTGCGTTTTCCCGATTGCTCTGTTGATGGTCGTGTGCCGTAGCTGAAAAGAGCCTTGAAATGGCAGAGCTTTTTATGGACACGGCAAGCCTTCCAAACGCGTACCATAAGGCAGTTCAACTGCAAACACGGAGTTGTGATGAATGAGGAGAAGGAGCAGCGGGTTGGGTAGACAGCCCGGTGCGTTGGTGCGTTAGATGAAGAAGGCGATCGTGATCGGTGCAGGACCAGCGGGACTGACGGCGGCGCTGGAGTTTCTACGCAAGACGGATGTGAAGCCCATCGTGCTGGAGGCGACGGAGGAGATTGGGGGGATCTCGCGGACGATTCGGTACAAGGGCAACCGGATGGACATTGGGGGACACCGTTTTTTTTCCAAGAGCGACCGGGTGATGCAATGGTGGATGGACTTGATGCCGGTGGAGTCCGGTGAAGGCGCGGCTGAGATCAGTTACCAGGGGAAGCAGCGGACGGTGGCTGTTCCGGTGGCGGTGGAGGAAGAGCCTCCGTTGCGCGGGATGGGGCCGCTGAAGGTCGGGGACAAAGACGATGAGGTGGGTGCGGAGGAGTTGGCCGAGCATGCGCCGACGGTGACGGTGGTGGGTGCGGCTGCTCCTGAGAGTGACGACCTGGTGATGCTGGTGAGGCCGCGCAAGAGCCGGATTTATTATCTGCGGAAGTTTTTCGATTATCCGATCAAGCTGAGTGGAACGACCATGTCGAATCTGGGGCCGGTGCGGATGGTGAAGATCGGCGTGAGTTATGGCTTGAGCCGCTTGCGGCCGATTAAGGAAGAGAAGAGCCTTGAGGACTTCTTGATCAACCGGTTTGGGCGCGAGCTTTACCTGACCTTTTTTAAGAGCTATACGGAAAAGGTATGGGGGACGCCTTGCGATACGATCTCGGCGGAATGGGGTGCGCAGAGGATCAAGGGATTGAGTTTGACGACGGCGCTGAAGCACTTCGTGCGCAAGATGTTTTCGTCGCGAGCGAAGGAGGAGCGCGGGAAGGACATTGCACAGAAGGGGACGGATACTTCGCTGATCGAACGGTTTCTGTATCCGAAGTTCGGGCCGGGGCAGTTGTGGGAGCACGTTGCAGAGAAGGTTGTCGCGATGGGTGGCGAGATCCAAATGGGCTGGACGGTGGTGGGCGTGGAGGTTGAGGGATCGCGGGTGGTTGCGGTCGAGGTGGTGAATGCAGCGGGAGAGACGCAGCGGTTCGAGGGGGATTATTTTCTGTCAACGATGCCGATGCGTGACTTGGTGCGGGCGCTAAAGGTTGAGGTTCCGGCCAATGTGCAAGAGGTGAGCGAGGGGCTACAGTATCGGGACTTTATTACGGTGGGCGTGCTCGCGAATAAGTTGGATGTGACGGAGTCCGATAAGACGCGGATACGGGACACGTGGATTTATATTCAGGAGCCGGACGTGCTACTGGGGCGGCTGCAGATTTTCAATAACTGGAGCCCGTACATGGTGGCTGATCCAACGAAGGTATGGATTGGGCTTGAGTATTTCTGTTATGAGACCGATGCGCTGTGGACGATGCCGGATGAAGAGTTGAAGCGGTTTGCGGCGGGGGAGTTGGAGAAGATTGGGATTCTGAAGACGGCCGAGGTGTTGGATGCGCACGTGGTGCGGGTGCCGAAGACTTATCCGGCGTACTTTGGGACTTATGATCGTTTTGAAGAGCTAAGGACGTGGATGGATCGTTTTGAGAATTTGTTTCTGGTGGGACGGAATGGGATGCACAAGTACAACAACCAGGACCACTCGATGCTGACTGCGATGGCGGTGGTGGATGGGATCGCGACGGGGTATGTGGATAAGGATGCGGTGTGGGGGATCAATTCGGAGCAGGAGTATCACGAAGAGAAGAAGAGTTAGGTTTGATAGCTTCTAGCTTTCGGATTTTTAAGCGCGGAGTATTCTGTTCGATCAGGGTTGTGCGGAGGGTTGCGTGAGGAAGTTCATCGTGTTGCTTGTAGTGATTGCCGTTGTATTTGTGGTGTGGAACAGGCAACGGCTGTATGTGCGGGATCCGCTGGGGTCAGTCGCGCGTGACGGGGTGAAAGAGCAGGGCGCGCAGGTGCTGATCAACTACTCGAACGATGTTTTGTTGCAGAACTATAACGCGCCGATGTATGTGAAGTTGATCCAGCACGGTGACCGTGTAGGAACGCCGGTGGAGATGCACTGCCTGGCGTATATGGCGTGCCTGATGGAAGCGGACGTGCCGGCGTTTCTAGTTACGGATGACGGGGCGAAGGTGACGGCGATGACGGGCAAGATGGTGGAGTATCGGGACGCGAATGGGCGCAATACGGTGGTGACGCTGCACTAGGCGGTTTGCGAGGGGGCGTTTAGACGCGAACGATCATGACCTCGGTGGACTTGATGAGGGCGCCGGCAGTCTGTCCCTTGCGGAGCTGCATCTCGCGAGCGGCGTCGGCGGTGATGATGGAGGTGATCTGCTGGTCTCCAATTGTGAGGACGACCTGGGCAAGCAGGCCGCTGATTTTTACCTGGGTGATGGTGCCGACGAGTTGATTGCGTCCGCTTACGTTGCGGAAGCGCTCCCGGGAGGACTTGCGGGAGGCGGTGGGTTTCGATTTCATGAGGGGGTTGAGGGCGCTTTGGGGGATGCGGTGGTGGCCGCCGGGGGTCTTGATTGTTTTGATGGTGCCGGCGAGGATCCATTGCTTGAGTGTCGGATAGCTGACATTGAGGGCGGCCGCTGCTTCGCGGGGTTTGAGCAGAACGTCGACTGAGGGCATTGGTTTTGTCTCCTGAGATTTTCCTAGAGCAAAATCATTCACTGGTATACATCCAAAAATCGTTATATAAAATCGTATACATATGCAAACGCCTATTTGGTCAATTGATCTCTCGCGGTGCAGACGTTCTGTCTTCGCGCCTGCACTGTTTTTCACTACCTTCCTGATTGTCGGCGCTGTTGCAGTGAGAGCGCAACAGGCTCACGTGGAACGGGCAGACGTCCAAGACGCTGGCACGCCACAGGCGGGTGCGGCATCGGCAGGTTTGCCGAAGCCGCCTGATCCATGCGCGAAGGGGCGCGAAATCGCCAACTCCGATTGCACGCTGACGTGGCACGGCATCACGCTGTACGGTGCATATGACATCGGCTTGGGCTGGGTGAGCCACGGCTTACCGGTGAACGGCTACAACTACGAGGGTGAATCCCTGGTCAATCGGAATGGATATCAACACCGATTCCTTGTTGCACCGAACAATCTGCAGCAGACAGGTTTTGGCGTCAGGGGGAAAATAGAGTTTCACCCGGGCTGGTATGTTGTTTTCAACGCTTCGACTGGCATCAATCCGAATTCCGGGCTGCTGGCAAACGCTTCAAAGACTAACATCGTCAACAATGGACTTCCCAGGGCCAGCTATTCGGAAGCCATCGACGGCGCGCGTGCGGGTCAGCCGTTCAATGACGAATACTACGGTGGTGTATCGTCCACGATTTTCGGCACGGTCACCTTTGGTCGGCAGCGCTCTCTCGGTACGGACGTGATGCTTCTAACCGATCCAGCCGGGGGCGGCTATGCCTTCTCGTATATCGGATATAACGGCACGATGTCGGGCGGCGGCGATACCGAAGACAGCCGGTGGGACGATGCGGTGAAGTATCGCCTCGTCTACGGGCCCGTCCATTTCGCAGCGATGTATAAATTCGCCGACGGGAATGGCGGCTGCTTCTCGGCTTCCTCGACGTGGACTGCGGCGAACTGTACACCGGAGACGGCGCATAACAATGCCTATGGCGGGGACCTCGGCGGTATCCTCGGCAAGTACTCCGGCGACGCCGTCTACCAGCATTACAACCAGGCGATCAGCGTGTTGAATCCGTTGCTGGGGCCTCAGAGTTTGGCGGCGCCGTATCAGTCCACCACCAACAGCATCAATACCAATCCCATTACCGGCGCCAATCTCATCCCAGCCAGTGACACTGTCTACGGCATTGTGACGGACAACAACGCCATCATGGGTGCCGGCAAATATAACGGGGAAATATTCAAGTTCTACGCCGGCTTTGAATACATCTGGCAGAACAATCCTCACAACCCGCTGGGTGTCGGCGCCTCGGATCAAGGCGGCTACAGCCTGAGCGGTGTGGAAGACGACAATCTCGATTCCGAAAAGATCCTGAGGGTTTGGTGGACGGGCGTGAAGTACGCTTACGACGACAAGACTGATATCACGTTCGCCTGGTATGAGCAGTTGCAGAACAACTTCCGGGTTCCGCAGACGTGCTCGGTCGCGGCGGGTTTCCGCTCTTCCTGCGCAGGCGCCCTCAACGAGGGTTCACTGTATGCGGATCATCACTTCACCAAGCGCTTCGATGGTTTTCTCGGGCTTGCTTATTCTTTTGTGTACGGCGGGATGGCCATCGCCATCCCTCATGGTCCGGGCGTGCCTTATCTCCACAACAGCAACTTTGCGCCGACGATCGGTGGCCGGTTCACCTTCTGATCGTGGAGGAGATTCACTTGAACCCCAGCCGGGTATGGCTGGGGCTTTTTTATTGCGGGAGGGCGGCGAGGAGGTCGGCGATGTTGCGATGGAGCGTGGGGTGCTGTAGGTCGGGGGCGATCTCGGCGAGGGGAGCCAGGACGAAGCGGCGTTCGTGGAGGGCGGGGTGGGGGAGGGTTAGCTCGGGGGTTTGGAGGATGGTGTCGTTGTAGAGAAGGAGGTCTAGGTCGATGATGCGGGGGCCTTTGGGAGGTGCGGTGGAGCGGTCGCGGCCCATGGCGTGCTCGATGGCGAGGAGAGAGTGGAGGAGATCGATGGGGGTGAGATTGGTTTCGAGGAGCGCGGCGGCGTTTAAGAAGCGTGGCTGATCGAGGTAACCGACGGGGTTGGTGGTGTGGAAGGTGGAGACCGCGACGACATGGCCGAGGTTGGCGAGGCGGGTGAGGGCTTCGCGGAGGTTGCCTTCCGGAGAGCCGAAGGGGGAGGGGAGATTGGAGCCGAGGGCGATGGCGGCGATCATGCTGTGAGCTTCCCAGGGATGGCGTGTCTCGCCACCCATGTCTCAGACGCGAGACATGGGGCACCCGGAGTTGTGGTGGGAGGCTCCGCGCCACTGTGGAGTGGGGGATGCTGGTTAGGCATGGAGGGAGTGGAGGCCGGCTAATGCGGGAGACTTTGCGGAGGAATCTTGCGCGATTGAAGAGGCTTCGGTGCGGTGGGTTAGTTCCCAGGCGGAGCGGTCGTGGAGGAGCTTTTGGACGAGGGCGGTGTGCATGGCGTGGCCGGCGCGTTCGGCGACGACGCGGCCCCAGATGCGACGGCCGGCGAGGGCGAGGTCGCCGATGAGGTCGAGGACTTTGTGGCGGACGAACTCGTCGGGGAAACGGAGGGGGCCGTTGAGGACGGTGCCGGGCTGGGCGGGTGTGGTGCGGGTGACGATGATGGCGGAGTCGTCGGATACGCCGCGGATGAGGCCCATGTCCCGGAGCATGGCTTCGTCTTCTTTGAAGCCGAAGGTGCGGGCGGGGGCGATGAGATCGGCGTAGGCTCCGGCCTCGAGGTCGCCGCTGAAGGTATCGCGGCCGATGGGCTCGGGGAAGTCGATGGCGTAGTGGATGGAGTAGCCGTCGCCGGGATAGACGCCGATGAACTTGTCTCCGGAGGGCGAGTTTTCGCGGACTTCGACGGGCTTGAGGATGCGGAGGTACTCGCGCTTGCGGCGCTGGCGCTTGAGGCCGGAGGCGAGGATCGCGGAGACGTAGGGGAGAGAACTGCCGTCGAGGATGGGGACCTCGAGGTTGTCGATTTCTACGATGATGTTGTCGACGCCGAGGCCGATGAGGGCGGAGAGGAGGTGTTCGGTGGTTTGGATGAGGACGCCCTGGCGCATGAGGGAGGTGGCGTAGGAGACGCGCGCCACGTTGCGGCCCGTCGCGGGGATTTCGAAGTTGTCGAGATCGGAGCGGCGGAAGACAATGCCGGAGCCGGCGGGGGCGGGGATGAGGCGCATGGTGACGGCGGCGCCGGAGTGCAGACCCACTCCGTGGAAGTCCAGCGGGGTATGGATCGTGTGCTCGAGTTGTGGATTCGTAGCCAGCGCAATATACCGCACATGAAGGCTATACCCAGATTTGAGAACAGGCGGTGTGGAAAATTTACCACAGGTACCCAGCCTGACCGCCGGAGGCGCTTCAGGCGGGCGGGCGCGAGGAGATGACGGGATGGGGGGTGGAGCATTAGGGTATTGCCATGAGAATGATGGATTTGAAGCGGGTTGTTTCGGCGGGTGAGGGACGGCTGCGGGCGAGGTTGCGGGAGTTGGTGGAGGTGGAGTCGCCGAGCGAGGACAAGGTGGCGGTGGACAGGGCGGGTGAGCTGGTGGTGGCCTGGGCCGAGGAACTGGGTGGGACGGTGAGGCGGCATCGGCAGAAGGCGTTTGGGGATGTGCTGGAGCTGCGGTTTGGGGCGGCTCGGAGCAAGCGGGGACGGGTGCTCTTGCTGGGGCATCTGGATACCGTCTGGCCGATGGGGACGCTGAAGAAGATGCCTTGGCGTGAGGCGGAGGGGAAGCTTTGGGGTCCGGGGATTCTGGATATGAAGGCGGGCGTGGTGATGGCTCTTGAGGCGATCACTGCGTTGCGGGAGCTGGATGCGGAGAGGCCAGTGACTCTACTGCTGGTGAGCGAGGAGGAGGTAGGTAGTCCGGTGTCTCGCGCGATTACGGAGAGGCTGGCGGCGGAGTGCGCGGCTGTGTTGGTGCTGGAGCCCGCGCAGGGGTTGGCGTATAAGACGGCGCGCAAGGGTGTGGGTCAATTTGAGCTGCGCGTGGAGGGCGTTGCTTCGCATGCGGGGGTGGATTTTGGGAGCGGGCACTCGGCGGTGCTGGAGATGGCGAGGCTGGTTGAGACGGTGTCGGGATTTACGGATTTGAGCAAAGGGTTGACGGTGAATGTGGGGGTGATTTCGGGAGGGACGCGATCGAATGTGGTGGCGGCGGAGTGTCGCGCGGAGGTGGATGTGCGGATTGCGAAGGCGAAGGATGCGGTGCGGGTGGAGAGGATGTTTCGGGGGTTGAAGATTACGGACAAGGCTTGTCGGTTGACGATGACGGGTGGGATCAATCGGCCGCCGATGGAGCGGAAGGCTGGGACGGTGGCGCTGTTTCGGATGGCGCAGGGGTTGGCTGCGGAGACGGGGTTGAGGTTGGACGAGGCGGCGACCGGGGGTGGGTCTGACGGGAATTTTACGGCGGCTTTGGGGGTTCCTACGCTGGATGGGATGGGGGCTGTGGGGAGTGGGGCTCATGCTGCGCATGAGCATGTGATGGTGGGGCATTTGGTGGAGCGGACGGTGTTGCTGGCTGGGGTGATTGCGGGGGTTTGATTGGGGCCTGCGAGCTTAGGTTTCAGATTTGAGATTAGGGATGTGGAAACGTCGGCGACGAAGTTGCCGATAACGCGACGTTGCAGGGCCAGCCGACTTTGGTCAACAGCAGCGCATTTAGCGTAGCAACTACTTCGATGGCGCTTCGCGTTACTTCAGCGCAAGAGGATGTTCCGATTCGACTCCACTGAAGGTGTTGACCGGAAACCGGCAGCCGGTGTGTCTTTGAAGGTGTTCGATGTGGGCTCCGTTGCTGGATTCTTTGAGCGCTTGCACTGGGCCGTGGCAATATTTGCAGCGCATGAGTTCAGAGCGTTCTGTGAGCGCTTCGAAGAGGGTGCAGGGGAGCCAACGCCCACGCACGCTAACCTCGCACTCCGTCATCACAGGCGGTTTGGTCTTCGTAGACATTGACGTGTTAAGATGCGTCCCAACGAGTTGGCGGCATACTTTTCCGTCGTTGAAGCCAGAACTCGGAGTGATCGCGTCTTAGGGTGGGCGGGACGCGAAACTCGGATCGATTCGGCTTTGTGTGTCGACCGGGTTACGCCAAAGGTGTAGGCTTTTGCAACATGAACTACCGGTTCTCTGCGATGCTGCACATTCCCGGCGATGTCCGCGACGCAATTGCGTTCTATGGGCAGGCGTTTGGCGCGACGATCGGCTGGAGCACTCCTCCAGCCGAGGACATGGTCGCACAACTTCAGGCCCACGGCGCGGAATTCTGGGTGCATCCCGCGGGCGAGGCGATCGGCAATCCTGCGCCACAACCCGGCAGTACCACAGTACGGCTCATGCTGATCGTAGACGACCCGGATGCCCTGTTCGCCCGGGCCGTGACTGCCGGTGCGGTCGTCCGATCCCCAATGCAGGATCGTGACTATGGCTGGCGTGACGGCTCTATCGAAGATCCACTAGGGCATCGCTGGGAAATAGGCAAGCCGCTTTAGTTCACGAGAGTTCGGGCACTCTCTTCGGGCACTCTCTTTGAGCAAGCAGTCATGGTGGCCGCTTAGAGGGATTGGGTTTCGCGGAGGAGTTGGAGGACGGCGGCTATGGGGAGGCCCATTACGTTGAAGAAGTCGCCTTCGATGCGGGGGATCCAGCGGGCGGCGTAGCCCTGGATGCCGTAGGCTCCGGCTTTGTCGAGGGAGTCGCCGGTGGTGAGGTAGTGGGCGAGCTCGGCGTCGGGGATGGCGGAGAAGAAGACGCTGGTGGTTTCTACGTGGGAGCGTTGGGTGGTGGGCGTGACGACGGCGATGCAGGTGTGGACCTGGTGGGCTCGGTTGGAAAGCTGGCGGAGCATGCGTTCGGCGTCGGAAAGATCTGTGGGTTTATTGAGGATTTGTTGTTCACAGACTACGGTGGTGTCGGCACCCAGGACGGTGGCTTTGGGGTGGAGGGTGTGGATGGCTTGCGCTTTTTCGAGGGCGAGGCGCTGGACGTAGGCGATTGGTGTCTCGTTGGGCTGAAGGGTTTCGTCGATGTGGGCGGGGAGGACGTCGAAGCGCAGGCCGGCCTGGGCGAGGAGATCGCGGCGGCGGGGAGAGGCTGAGGCGAGGATGAGCATATTTTTAGTTCTCAGTTGTTCGTTGTCAGTTCTCAGTTGGTTAGCTTCCGGCCAAAAGTCAAAAGCTGAGATAGTGGAGCTGACAAGTGAGAACTAAGAGTCGACGGCGGTGTAGCCTGCGGCGAATTGCTGGACGAAGATGTGGGCTTCCATGCAGTGGTGGTCGCCGCTGGCCAGAGTGACGGCATTGGTGGCGACGTTGGCGGTTTCGATGCAGAGCATGGTTAGCCAGCAGAGAGGGCTCATGTCTGGGAGAGTCGCGGTGAGGGTAGACCATGGATTCCAGACGACGGTGGTTTGGGATCCGGCTTTATCGATGGTGATGCGGCGCCGGAGGATTGGATCGTCGATGTTTACGGGGACGAGGGTGTCGAGATAGGGGCGATCGGTTTCGCCGGTGAGTTTGAGGAGTGGGTCGGTCTGGCGCTTCCTTTTGTAGTCGTCGGTTTTGTCGAGGTACTCGGTGTCGGAGAGACCGATGATGGAGACCTGCTGGGAGTCGCCGATGGAGAAGTAGGTGTGGAGCGCTTCTTCGAAATGGAGCGGCTTGTTGCCCTGGTTGTTGACGGTCAGCTTGACGTGAAGCTCGACGCCGAAGGTGATTTCGTAGACCAGTGCGAACTGATCGTAACCGAGGGAGCGAGTATTGTCCGATGGGCCGAGGGTGAGGGTGACGTGGAGCTCATTGCCGGCGAGGGCGGCGAAGGAAAGGGTCCACTCGGAGATGCGAGCGAAGCCGTGCGACGGGCCGTCGGTGCGCGGGTCGTCCGGGGTTGCGGTGCGAGCTCCGAACCAGGGAAAGACGATGGGGATGCCGCCGCGGATGGCCTTGCCAGGGGTGAAGAAAGATCGCTCGGAGAGGAAAAGTACGGGCTGCTGTCCCATCGGTTGCCACTGTGTGATTTGCGCGCCCTGGAGGTAGAGCTCGGCTGTGCAGGCGGGCGTGGTGATATTGGCGCGGATGAGGCCTTGCTCGGTCTGAGAGAAGGCAAGAACGCCGGGGATGCTGAAGTGGTCGGAGAGTGTTTGGAGATCCATCGTTAGATAGTGTAGAGCGTTGGAGTGGTTAGGCGCTGATGAGTTGGAGTTCGGCGAGATTGCGTTGGCCGGTGGGGCAGAGTTTGAGGAGGGGGCAGTTCTCGCATTTGGGGTCGGCGAAGGTGCAGAGGGTTTGGGCGTGAAGCTTGACCAGGGAGTGATGCTGATCGAGCATGGCGGCGTCCCAGGTTTCGGGGACGAGGCGCATGAGGCGTTCTTCGGTGGTGGTGGCGTCGGCGCGCGGGGTTAGGCAGAGGCGCTGGGCAACGCGGAGGTGGTTGGCGTCGATGCAGAGGGCGCGGCGGCGGAGGGTGGAGAAGTTGACGACCGCGGCGGAGACTTGATTGCCGACGCCTTCGAATTGCTCAAGCCAGGAGCGGATTTTTTCGGTGCGGTATTTGGCGAGGAAGTCGAGGGTGAGGGTGCCGACGCGAGCGGTGATTTGCTCGAGGAGAGCTTTGAGGCGGAGGGCTTTTTGCTCGGGGAAGGTGACGATAGCGATGGCGCGTTCGATGTCGGCAACGGAGGCGTCGCGGACGGGCTCCCAGTTGCCGGGGCCGGCATTGAAGGCGCGCTCGAGATCGCGCATGACCTGATGGGAGGTGGGGGTTTTGGTGCGGGAGGCCAGGAGTGAGTAGATGAGCTGGGTGAGCGGGTCCCAGGGTTCTCGCGGTTTGGGTTCGCCGTAATAGCCGAGGAGCAGGCGATGGACGTGGGGAAGCTTGTCGGCCTGCTCGGGGGTGAGGGGGCGGCGAGCGGTGTCGAGTTCGGCAGAAGCGTCCGGGTTGGTGAAGAGTTCGGGCGGCATGTTGATTGGATGCTATGGGTTCTGTGGTGGTTCGGGAAGCGGGTGGTTCGCCGGTGGGAGAAAAGCAACGGCAAGAGCAAAGGAAGAAGCAGATCCCTAGCGGGATGACAGCCAGAAAAGCAAAAGCGCAGCGGGAAGGTTGAACTGGATCACGGGAAGGTTGAACTGGCTCAGGGGTTGCGTGTGATGCCGAATTGGGTGCCTTCAGAGGTGGCGTAACCCCAGGCCATGCGGGGGGTGTTGTGGGCTATGCCGATTTGGCCGTCGGGGCCGAGGAGGATGATGCCGCCGTGGCCGCCGAGGCGGGTAAAGAGGTAGTCGATGGCGGCGGCGGAGGAGGACTGGGGGGTGGCGCCGGCGGCTACGCGATCGACGGCCCATTTGCCGAGGACTAGCTTCATGATGGGTTCGCCCCAGCCGGTGAGGGAGACGGCGGCGGAGAGGTTGTCGGCATAGCAGCCGCAGCCGATGAGGGAGCTGTCGCCGACGCGGCCGGGGGCTTTGTTGAGGGTGCCTCCGGTGGAGGTGCCGGCGGCCAGGTTGCCGTATTGGTCGAGGGCTACCGCGCCTACTGTGTCGTGGGAGTGGAGGGTGGGGTCGACGATGCGGAGTTCTTCGGGGAGGGCGGCTTCGACTTCGGTGTCGAGGGCAGTCTGCGTTTGCGAGGGGGTCGCGGCTTCATCCCAGGTCTCAGAGACGAGACCTGGGGCACCCAATGTGTTGGTACCGCTGAAAGTTGTGTCGGGGTGGCCGGCGGCTTCGGCTTGCTGGAAGGCCATGAGGCGATCGCGCTCGCGGGGGACGATGAGCTCGGTGTTGTCTACGAGACGCATGCCGTTCTGGGTGGCGAAGCGTTCGGCGCCGGTCCCGACAAAGTAGACGTGCGGGGATTTTTCGAGCACGAGACGGGCGGCCTGGATGGGGTTGCGTAGGCGCTCGACGCAGGCTACGCCGCCGGTGCGGAGGTCGGCTCCGTTCATGAGGAGGGCGTCGAGTTGGACGCGGCCGTCGCGGGTGAGGAAAGAGCCGCGGCCGGCGTCGAAGGTGTCGTCATCTTCCATGACGGTGACGGCGGCTTCGACCGCGTCGACTGCGGTGCCGCCGCGGGAGAGAGCGGACCAGCCGGCGGCGAGGGCGGCTGCGATGCCGCGCTCGTGGGAGGCGACTGCGTCGTCGGGCATGGCCCAGGCGCCGCCGTGGATGAGGAGAATCGGCTGCGCACTCATGGCTGGGAGAGTTCTAGTTTGCGGCGTTCGGTTTCGAGATAGGTGTAGCGGATGCGATGGATGACCGTGATGGTGGTCATGATGGCGAGGACCCAGAGGGCGGGGGCCATGGCTCCCCAGCGCTCGAAGAGGGCACCGAGGATGATAAGGACGATGCGCTCGGGGCGTTCCATGAAGCCTACTTTGCAGGAGCCGATGAGGGCTTCGGCGCGGGCTCGGGTGTAGCTGACCATGAGGCTGGCGGTCATGACGAAGGCGGCGAGGAAGACGTAGAAGAAGCGGTTGCCGCGGGCGTAGAAGACGAGCAGGCCGAAGAAGAGGGCGACGTCGGAGTAGCGGTCGAGGACGGAATCGAAGAAGGCGCCGAAGACAGAGACCTGGTTGGTCTGGCGGGCTACGCGGCCGTCGACCATGTCGAAGAGGCCGGCGCCGATGATGACTAAGCCGGCGTAGAGGAACATGCGGACGTAGTTGTCGGCGCGCGCGTAGCCGAAGAAGAAGGCCGCGATGACGTTGATGATGAGGCCGATGAAGGTGAGGGTGTTCGGGGAGATTTTGGAGAGAGCGAGACCGTTAACGATCTTCTGCAGCAGCCAGCCGCTGCCCTTGCCGAAAGCACGTGTCCACGTCATCGCGTCAGACTAGTTTATCGCGGATGAAGGCGGGGAGATTATGCGGCGAGAGGTCGATCGGCACTATTCGACGACTTTGAGGGTGTCGTGAATGGTGGAAAGTTTGAGGATTTCGAGCTCGCGCTTGCCGTTAGGGGTGACGACCGTGGCGATGTCGCTGACTTCTTTGCCGAGGAGGGCGCGGCCAATGGGCGAGGTGGTTGAGATGAGGCCCTTGGTTACGTCGGACTCTTCGCTGGTGACGAGCTTGTAGCTGAACTCCTCATTCTTGGTGGAATCGAAGACTACAACGGTAGAGCCGAAGCCGACCTTATCGCGGGGGATGTTGTCGAGGTTGACCATGGCGAGCTCGCCCATGCGCTTCTTGAGCTGGCCGAGGCGCGCGTTGACGAAGACCTGGCGCTGCTTGGCCATGTGGTATTCGGCGTTCTCGGAGAGATCGCCCAGGGCTACGGCCTTCTTGATCTCCGCGGGGAGTTCGGTGGTGAGTTCGTACTCAAGAGCCTTGATCTGCTCTTCAAGAGCCTTTTTGATATCTTCCATGCTTTGTCTGCTTTGCTGGCCCTGTGCGGTTGCAGCAGGGCAGGGGAGTAAAAGCTTGATTATACGAAAGGAGACGGGGAAAAGGGCTAGGAGGCTTCAGGGTCGGGAAGCAGCGTGGGACTGGAGGCAGAGAGAAAGCTCTCGAGGAGCAGCGTGGCGGCTACCTGATCGATGACGGCTGTGCGATCGAGGCGCCTTTGGCGATCGAGGCTGGAAGAGCGGCCAGAGGATCGGGGTGCGTGGCCGGAGAGATCGAGGAGGGCGTGGGCATCGCGGGTGGTGAGACGCTCGTCGAGGAGATGGTGGGTGAGCGAGGGGTGGGCTTCTTTGAGGGCCTGGGCGAAGGCCTGGGCTTTGGCGGCCTGGGGGCTGGGTGTGCCGTCGGCGTGGAGGGGGTTACCGACGAGGAGGGCTTCGACCTGGTGCTGGCGGATGAAGCGGGCGATAGCCTTTAGATCAGCGCGCAGGGTGGTGCGGTGGAGAGTGAAGAGGGGTTGGGCGGTGAGGCCGAGAGGGTCGGTGATGGCGAGTCCAATGCGGCGGTCGCCGACGTCCAGCGCGAGGGTGCGGGGGTGAGGCACGGACTTAGTGTACGGGGGAAGGCAGAGTGTAGAGGATAGGGGGTAGAGCGTAGTGGATAGAATTCTGGTTAGAGGCGGTGCGTGTGCGGGTATTGAGGGCTTTGGTGGTGGTCGCGATTCTGGTGGGGCTGGTCATGGGGTTCTTTGTGTATGTGCCGTATGGGCCTGGCGCTGAGACGTTTGTCGATATTCTGCCGGGTACCGGGACGCTGGGGATAGCGCGCCAGTTGCAGAAGGCCGGGATTGTGCGGAGCGCGCTGGCGTTTGATGTGCTGGTGATCTGGAAGACGGTGCGGGGGCACGGTGCGGGGTCGCTGAAGGCTGGGGAGTATCGGTTTGACCATTCAGCGAGGATGGAAGAAGTGTATGACCGCCTGAGACAGGGAGATGTGTACACCGTGACCCTCGTGATTCCCGAGGGCTACAACATCTTCGATATTGCGAATGCCGTGGCAGCAGCGAGGTTGGATTCACGGGAGGATTTTCTTAATGCCGAACGGAAGAACACGGAGTTGATCGCGGATTGGGTGCCGCAGGGCCGCGCGACTTCGCTGGAAGGTTACTTATTTCCGGATACGTATAAGTTCAGCCGCCATGCGACGCCGATCCTGATGCTGACGACGATGGTGAGGAAGTTTGGGCAGGAAGCGAGGCGGTTGGGGATGACTCCGGACGAGGTATCGCGGACGGTGACAATGGCGTCGCTGGTGGAGAAGGAGGTGCATATCGACATGGAACGGCCGGAGGTAGTTAGTGTGTTTGAGAATCGGCTGGCGGCGGGTATGCCGCTGCAGACGGATCCGGCTGTCATCTATGCGTCGCTGCTGCGGGGGACGTGGACGGGGGTGATTCATCAGAGCGAGTTGAAGTCTGACTCGGCGTACAACACGTATACCCACGCGGGATTGCCGCCGGGGCCGATCTGCAATCCGGGAATTGCGGCGCTGCAGGCTGCACTTCATCCAGCGAAGACGGGTTACTTGTACTTTGTCGCGGATCCGGAGGGGACGACCAAATTCGCTGCAACCCTGGCCGAACACAACGCGAATGTTGCCGCTTATCGTATTGGGATGAAGCCTTAAGTTCGGAGGGTTTGGGGGGCGCGTGCGTTGTGCCGTAGTGGGACAGATACAACAGCTTGCGGTTTCGCACGGGAGGAGTATTCGGATCGGATCTGCAAGGTATAGAAAGGCGAATATTTAGCGAATATATGCAGGCATATTTTCGGCAATATATACCCAATGGCAATAAATACGCTGACTAACCCAATGGGGGGTAAGCTTAGCTTATGGCAGACAAAGACGTCGCTCTGGCTATCCTTCAAGCCGCTATTGCGATTGCCGGTCTTGTGCTGATCTACTCGGGGTTTTTAGCCGCTAAGGGTGCCGACTACCGAGGAGATCGGGCGGGAGACAAGTTTTTACGCATGGCGAAATTGGGGTTGATTCCCGTAATTATTGCTCTGTTTTGCAGTGGTATGGGCGTTAGAGTTTTACGTATCGGACATTGGGGCCATGACTGGTGCGCCACTTGGTTGATTCTGGCCTTTGAGATTGTCCTTGCAACGACGGCTGTATACGCGATAATTGCTGCGTTCCTGAGCACGTAAAAAGGACGCACCGCAAATGGGCTTAACTGAGTCAAAGAAGAAGGAACTTCACGATAAGAAGTTTGATGACCTGTACATTCAACACAAGCCGGTTTGGGAAAAGATGGCCGTGGAGGCATGTGCTTTCGCGAAGCAGCACATAAGCAAGGGAGAAGCCCCGCTAGGGGACGACATTTTGAAGTTCTTAGTTCCCATGCTGGAAGTCAATGACACGCTGCGAAAGCATCAAGAAGATAAACATGCACGGTATCGTCGATATAGGGAATCGTTCGGCGAGTACATCGTAGAAGAGCACCTTAACTCACTAGCGAAGGAGAAATCATGAGCGAAGAACAAAAGTACGAAGCCGCCAAAGAGTATGTTGACAAGCAGCTTAACAACATGCGGGAGCACAACGCTGCGCCGGAAGTCTCCGAAGATGAATACAACGCCCTTGTATCTGATATAGCCGAATTGATCGAAGTCTGAGGATGAAGAAAACTACGGACAACCCGAACGCGAAGAAGTTCAACGCAGCTTTGGCTTATGTCCTCTCCGCCGATCCAAAACAAACCCAGGAAAGTCTCGCTCAAGCCAAGGACGAGAAGCCTTCTCCTCATACGCGATACACCTACGACCCCGAAGAGGGCCGCTCTTAGATGGCTTTGGGAGACTCCTTTCCGGTTAGTTCGACCCACGTCAGGCGCTTGCCGCCAATCTGAGAGAGAGCCTTCTGGAAGCGCGTGCCGTCGTTGTGGCCGATGCGGTTGTTGAAGCGGAACATCTGCTCATCCAGATAGCGGTCAAGGTGGAAGGGTTCTACGGCAACATAGGTTCCCTTGAGCGTACGCTTTAGACATGACCAAAAGTTCTCGATGGCCTGAGTCGATACCTCACCCCGCACATATTCGTTCGCGTGGTTGACCGTCTCGTGAATGTAGCGCATCGCATCGCCCGTCCGATCATAGCCGGGCCAGCCATCCGTATAGACAGTTGAACCAAACCCGACATGCTCAAGAATCTTGTTTTGTAATGTCTCGCGGCGGACGTTCGGTATGACCATCGCGCGAACCTCGCGGGTGCCTCGATCTAGCATCCCCATCACCGCCGCCTTCTCTGCATTTCTATTTATGCCAATCTTTTGAGCGAGGCGCTTCTTCAGGTGCATATTGATTGGCTTTGGGCCGATGAATGTTTCATCTATTTCGACTGCGCCTGAGCCTAACGGCATCGGCTTTACTGTCTTGAGAACTAGGCGAAGCCGCTGGAGAACGAACCACGCAGACTTCTGCGCGATTCCTGTGGCACGGGCAATCTCATAGCTCGAAACCCCATTACGGCAGTTGCAGAGCATCCACAGAGCGATCAGCCATACTTCCAGCGCGAGCGGGGAATCCTCGAACGGAGTACCAACCTTGACCGAAAACTGCTTGCGGCAGGAGTAGCACTTCCACCGCTTTTGAGTGTCCAGCCCGTAGTGCTTACGCTCACCTTCGACGGCGTTGCACTTGGGGCAGACAGGCTTGCCATCAGGCCACCGAAGAGTTCTTACAGCGTCTATACAGGTCTGGGCATCTGAATAGTGGCGAATTGCTTCTGTAAGGGTTTTCGGCGAAGTCTTCATGTTTCCAATAGTCCCCGTAATGTTTCCAATACTAGAGGCTAAAGTTGACACTTTCAATACTTAAAGTTTACAAATAAGCCATGACACGGATTCGTAAAAACACGGAAAAGATTAGGTCGTTCATCTTGGAGCACATCCATGAAGAGGGTGTCGCGGCGAAGGTAAGCGAAAAATTCCATATCACTCGACAAGCGGCAAACAAGCACCTCAAAAACCTGACTGGACAAGGCTCTCTGGTCGCGGACGGTAAAACAAGAAAACGTTCGTACAAAATGGCAGAAACCGCGTCGGTTAGTTTCAGGTACGACTTAGTACCCGGACTTGAGGAAGACGTGGTCTGGCGTCAGGACATCAAGCCATTTTTGGGAGCATTACCGGACAACGTCTTACAGGTTTGGAACTATGCCTTCACGGAGATGTTCAATAATGCCATCGACCATTCTGGCGGCTCTTACATCTACGTAGGGATCAAGAAGTCGGCTGTCGATACTGAAGTATTGATAATGGACGATGGCATCGGCATTTTCAAAAAGATTCAGGATGCCTTAGATCTTCCAGATGAAAAACAAGCGATTTTTGAACTTCAAAAGGGAAAGCTAACGACGGATTCGGTCAATCATTCGGGACAGGGTATCTTCTTCACATCCAGGATGGTTAATGGCTTCGACATACTATCGGGCGGCGTATTCTTTAGCCATGTGCTGGGTAACGAAGAAGACTGGATGATGGACAGAGACGCATTCAAGCCCGGAACCTCCGTCTTCCTAAAAGTCGACAATCATACGGCACGGACTGTCAAAAATGTTTACGACCAGTACAGCGTTGATGGATCGGACGGCTTCAACAAGACAATAGTCCCGGTAAGGCTGGCGAAGTATGGAACCGATCAACTGGTATCAAGGTCCCAAGCTAAGCGCGTGCTCATGCGAGTTGATCGGTTTTCTCAGGTCATCTTTAACTTCGAGGGTGTAGACATGATTGGTCAAGCATTTGCCGACCAAATATTCCGCGTCTTTGCGGCAGAGCATCCCGAAGTTGATTTGATTCCGTCTCACGCAAACCCGGACATCATGCAACTGATCGTCACAACAATGAAATCAGGCAGACCCGGATTCAAGGGAGAGCTACCGACCGAGTGAAATCGTACCCGATTTCGGTTTCTGAGGACCCGGTTTCTAAGCGCCCCTGATGTGCTAAGTCTACTTCGCTACTTCAGCATTCTCACGTCTTGCCCCTTGTCCAGCTTGATGGCTGCTACAAGGTGGGCAATGTAAATGCCGCTGTCCGTTGCGGGATAGTTGTAGAGTTTCACAAAATCCTTCTCCATCTCCATATAGTCCGCTTCGTACTCCACTGAAGCCACCTGACTCTGTCCCTTAAACCACCCGAACTTAGGCATATAACTCCTCTGGAACTCTGTAAGCTGTCGCAGCATTGTGATATGTTGTAGCGAAAAGTGAAACCCCCGATTGGAGTCGGGGGCATCTCGAACGTCGGGCTGACACTCAAACGTTATCACAGGAGTGTGCGCCATGCCGAATGCTCAACCGAACCAAGAAATAGTCCAAGAGATTTACCGCGCTCTCGTCCTACTCGGGGCTGAAGCAGACTTGCTAGGCACCGTTGGTTCGTGGGGAAACTCGCTACCCGAAGCGGATGTGCTCGGCAATTTGAAAGCTTGGAACTTGCAAACCGCCAAGGATGTCACAAGGCGCACTGAACACTATGAAATGACTTTCCACCGTCCGGCTTGTATCCCGGACGCGGCCCGGGAAATGTCGCTTCAAGCACGGTAACCGAGCTTATCGACTCGACCAGATACTCTCGCCACCCCTGCCCCTCACCGGAGCCGCTGACCCCTCCGGTAAACCATCCGCTGAGGGCAAGGTTGTTCGCTCTAGTGTAGGCAATCATGTGAGGTTCCACGACTCGCATTCCAGGAACCGTATCCCCAGTGTAAAAGAAGCTGATAAGGTGCTGATCGTGGATTGCTTGGCAGATTAGTTGGACACTCATGTAAGCAGCTCTCCCTGAGTTTCCCGCCGATTCTACGCCTTTATCTGTGTGGGTTAGTCAGCGTATTTATTGCCTACCCAATTTATTGTATTTATTGAAGTTAGGGCGCTTCCGGGTGGCCAGAAATTATCGGTTGACATTCGCATGGTGCGGAGCTACAAACGCAACACTTCAACTACGAGGATCAGTCGACCGGAGCCCAAAGAGGTTGAGCTGCGGGGGCATAGAGTCTTCGAGGGGAAGCAGGGGCGGGCGGGCACTTCCAGGGCCAGGTCCTTTCACAACACGTAATGCAGGTCGCGACGCGCATGGATTCCGACGCAGAGTGTGAGCCACAGGCGAAGCAGACCTCATAGCAACTGAGCGAGCCCATTCGACCGCTGAAAAATTGCTGAGGCTCGCCGGGGGAAAACTGTGCCTGGAGATATAACAGAATGAAGGACTTCCGCGTTGATTTAAAAGTGTGTGAAGCTTGCGGGGCGTTGTGGCTGCGAGCCATGGGTCACGGGGTGTACTGCTCTGGATGCGCGTTGTGGCTGTCGGATTTTCCGGCACCGCGAGCGTCAAGCCGACGGGCACAAAGGCGTACGACGGTGAGTACGGCGTATGCAGGGGGTGCTCAATGAGTGAGCAACTACGTAGCAGAGAGCAGATAGAGGGGCTGAGGCTGGTTCCCAAATCGGTACGGCGGACTGGGCAGGAGCAGGTCATCCGGGAGGGAAGTACGGGACGGGTGGTGGCCACGCTAACCAACGCCTTGAAGCTCCGGCGAGTGTGGGCGGTTGCAGAGAAAGCTGCTGCCTCACCGCAGGAGGTTATACCGGAGACGGATGAAAAGCCGGCAGTGGAGCTGGCGTTTTATAGAAAGTACACGGAGGCGATGCTGAGGCGGTATCTGCGGATATCGATCCAGAGTGGCCGAGTGCCGTCCTTGTTGGGTCGGGAGTTATTCCGCGGGAATGTGACGAGCTATCGCGTTCACAGCTTCGAAGATGGCGTTATCTTCTGTTTCGATGTGGAGAAACGTTTGGGCAGGCTGACGGTCATGGAGCAGCAGCTAATCAAACGGATGGGTCTGCAGGAGTACACGCAAGGCGAAGCCGCGGGGATGCTGGGGCTCAGCCTGCGAAACTGTATTCGTCAGTACGGATATGCGCTGGATGCGCTGACGGAGATGTTTCTGGAGGCTGGAATGTTGGAACCGCTGAAAAGCTGTCAAGGGGGTAACGGCGACGAAATCGGCAGAAGTGCGTCATTCTAAAGCTGATAATAAATTGAAAAAGTTGGCATAGTTACCCTAGTCAACTTGGTATTCTAGTTAAGTAGAGATAAAGCGGGAGGCCCTTCGGGGTCTCCCGTTTTGCGTTTTGGGAAATGAGCTGAGATGACGCGAAGCAAGGAGCTTGATCAGGTGAAGGAAGCTTTGGATGAGGGGAAGGCGAAGTACATGCGGCCGAGTGAGTGCCGCAGTCACATGAGGCGGACGCTGGCGAAGGAGTTCGACGAGATTGTGAAGGGGTTCGTTGCCGCGGCGAAGAAGGGAAGCTGTCCGCATTTGAAGTTGGCGACGGAGTTACTCAAGCCGATACGGACGGGGCCTTCACGGAAGAAGGGAACGGCGACGAAGTACTGGGAGATGCTGCAGAGAGAAGAACGAGAAAAAGAGCAGTTGAAGAAAGAGCAGCTCGCAGCAGGCCAGGAACTGCAGGGCGCGGACGGCAGCGAAATTTTGGGAACGAGATTTTAGATAACAGGGCGGACAGCCGCCAGGAGATAGATCGATGAGTGTTTTCAGCAATGTAATCAAGGATTTGAAATCATTTTCGGCCAAGGTTGAAGCGGCGTTCAAGAAATTGTTTGGGGACGCGCCCTCGTGGATTGCGATTGCTCAGGGGGTACTGACGTATCTTGGGCCGATCGTGGTGACCATCTTGACGATTGGTGGGGGACCCGCGCTGGGGGATGAGGCGAACCAGATCATCGCGACAATCAAGACGGATCTTGCGACGGCGCTGGCGACGGTGACTGCGGCGAATGGAGCGACCAGCTTACCGAGTTTGCTGGCGGATATTCAGACGCAGCTTCCTGTACTGCTGGCAGCGGTGAAGGTGAGCAATCCGACAGTGGTGGCGAGTATTGAGAAGTACATAAATATGATCGACGCGGAAATTACGGCGTTGTTGACTGCCCTGCCGGCGGCGGTCTGAGATGAGCCAGGCGAAGACGTATCGACTATCCGATCCAGCCGCCATTGCCGCGAAGGTGAAGGCGGCTGGCGGACCGGCGCTTGATCCGACTCAAGCTACGGGCGAAGCGAGCGCTGATGGGGTGACGTTGAGTTGGAGCATCAGCGAGGGGCGGATTCTGATCACGATCATTCGAAAGCCCTGGATGATCGCGTACAGTGCCATCTGGAGCCATGTGGATGCGGCTCTGGGCTAAGCATCTGCCAAGAGTCGCGAAACTCGTGAGGAACCCGGGAAAATTCAGGCCGGTGAACAGTTGCGAAGAGGCATTCTGCAATGCGGCGATGAGATGGAGAGTCCCAATTCCGCATCATTCTGCATCCTAGAGGGCAGGACGAGAGTCGATATACTAAGTAATTGCAATTGATGAAGAATTTGAGAGCGTTGTCGGTGATGTTGGTCGCGATGACAGGCGGGTTAACCGGCTGTTTTTCGACGACTCGTCTTGTTCTGAAGTCGGAGGTTCCGACGGTTTATCAGACTGCCAGCGTGGAGCAATTGGAGAAGGATGTTTCGGATAGGGATGCTGCGGTAAAGACGCTTAATGCGCAGGTACAGATTACGGCGACTACGGGCGGGTCGAAGGAAGGCAAGCTGAAGGAGTACACGTCGTTTACCGGGTACATCTTTGTGCAGAAGCCGGCGGACCTGAGGGTAATTTTGCAGTTGCCTTTGATTGGTTCGCGGGCGCTCGATATGGTGAGCACAGGGGACACCTTTACGTTGGTGCATGCGTCGTCGCATGGGAATGTCTGGATACAGGGAACGGGGAAGGTAACGACGCCGTCGAAGAACGGGTTGGAGAACCTGAGGCCGTCGGTATTTCTGGACTCGCTCCTGGTGCCGGGCGTGGATCCGAAAGAGTGGGTCACGATGACGGAGTCGTCGCGGGTGCTGCATCAGGACATGCACCATAAGACGGAGACGATTGAGCCGGATTACAACCTGACGGTGCTGAAGGCGACCAGCGGAAACATTCTGCATGTGCAGCGGGTGATTCGCATCAACCGCGTGACCATGCTGCCGTATCAACAGGATATTTACAACGACGAGGGCGAGGTCGTGACGCAGGCGACGTATGACAACTACCAGACGCATGGTGGCCAACAGTTTCCTGCGGAGATTACGATCCGCAGGCCGCTGGATGAGTACTCGTTGAAGATCGATGTGACGAAGCTGACGCTGAATGATTCGTTCGAGGCGGACCAGTTTGAGCTGACGATTCCGCCGGGGACTACCGTGCAGAAGCTGCAGTAGGCCCTTAGGGGACGGAGCTGCTAGAGAAGGCCGGCGCGGTGAGCGTGCGCGGCGATCTGGTCGTTGATGGAGAGAGCCAGTGCAAGAGCTTCGCGGCCGGCTTGAGCGGGAACGCGGGGTTGCGTGCGTGTGCGAACAGCATTCAGGAAGTCTTCGAGCTCGAGGCGAAGGGGTTCGCCTTTGGGGATGTCCGCCTTGGTGAGGGAGAGGCCTGCGGTGGGGTGCTCACCGTGTGCGGACGAGGATGGAGGGGTGGTGGGGGCGGCCGCGGTGGGTACAGGGAGGGGAGAAGAACCTGTAGCGGGCGTCTTAGCGGATGCGGCAGCGATTGCGGCAGCGACGACGGTTGGATCGACGCTGATGGTCAGGAGTTCCTGGCGGGCGAAGTCGAGGGAGAGGTACTGGTGGGGTTGGAAGAGACGAAGCTTGCGGACTTGCTCGGTAGAGACGCGGCTGGCGGTGAAGTTGGCTACGCAGCCGGAGTCGAATTCGACGCGAACGTTGGCGATGTCAGTTTTGTGCGACAGGATGGGCAGGCCGACGGCGCGGACTTCGCGAACGGGTGAGTTGGTGAGGCTGAGGACGATGTCGAGATCATGGATCATGAGATCGAGAACGACGTCGACGTCGAGGGAACGCGGGGTGAAGACGCTGAGCCGGTGCGACTCGAAGAACATTGGGTGGTTTAGGGCGGCGAGGGTCGCGGTGACGGCCGGGTTGAAGCGCTCGAGATGGCCGATGGCGACGATGCGGTCATGCGCCTGCGAGATGGCGAGGATGTGGTCTGCCTGGGCGAGGGTTGCGGCGAAGGGCTTTTCGATGAGGACGTCGATGCCGGCGGGCAGAAGCTCCTCGGCAACCGAAGCGTGGTGGCTGGTGGGGACGCAGATGGATGCGGCGTCGAGCGAGAGGTTGGCTGCGAGCAACTCGGCGACGGACGCGAAGGCGGGGATGTTGTAGGTAGAGGCGAAGGATGAGCGGCGCTCGGTGAGGGGATCGACGAGCGCGACGAGTTGGACGAGTTGGGGCTGAGCGGCTTCGAGCTCGCGATAGACGCGAAGGTGATTACGCCCGAAGGCGCCCGTGCCCACAACTGCGACGCGAAGAGGAGGCACGGCTACTTTTGAGCTGCGGCGCCGGGCAGAGGAGATTCAACGGCTACGCGGCAGCGGGTGTAGAGCTCGAACAGCTGGGTTAGCTGATCTTCGGGCTTGGGAGCAGAGGGAAGGCCGAAGCCGGTCGAAGAGGCGCCTTTGGTGCCGAGATTGGTGTGTGCGGCAACGAACTTGAGGAGATCAAGAGCGATGTCTTCAGAGCGGCGAGGTGCGGAGTTGCTGTTGCTGGATTCCATAGGAGCCTTTCAGAGCATGTTGCTAAAGGTGATGGTAGCGGTTCGGCGGAGATGGTTGCAACGTATGACCAGCCGTGAGCGAGGACGCAGGCAGGAATGTGCACTGCAGTGCGGAGGTTTCGACCGAATGCGGGATTGGAATCGAAGAATTTGTGATTGCGGAAGTTAGAGAGGCCGGTGAGGCCGAGGAGAGACATATGAACAGAGTGGAACTGCAGAGGATTCTTGGCTTGCTGAACATCGGATTGGCGATCGCCCACGACAGTGGGGTGTCGATCGGACACTTTGGGTGCGGAGATTTTATAGAGCTTGCGCAGACGGCGAATGGCATATTGCTGCGTTCGATTGCGCCAGTCGCGGTCGCTGAGCAAGGTTGTGCGACTGGAGCGAGCACTCCGCTTGCAGGTGCTCTGGTGGCCGTCTAAAGGGAAGGTGATTTTCGCGATGAAGGCACCAACAGAGATTAGAGCAGCAGTAGAGGTGGAGGAGCGATGAGCAGAACAAAACGAGTGTTGATGCTGCTGGTGGTACTGGTGGCGATGATCGCTGCGTGCGCGGGTATGGCAGCGGCCCAGGTACCAGTGACGACGGTATCCGATACGGTCTACAGCGCCAACGGAACACCGGTAGGCGGCACGATCCTGGTGAGCTGGAGCTCTGCTCTTCCAGGCATCGCCTTCCCAGCCTCAATATGCGGAGCTGACGACGACCGCACCGCCTTATTGGACCAGTACGGCAATTTACCTCAACTTCTACTCATCAGCGACGTCGGGAAATGCTGTACTCGATGTACAGACGGCGTGTGTAATGCCGGGGCAAGTAATCGGATCACCTACGTTTTCGACGGCTGTGGTGAACAGCACGCCGGTAAGTTCGACGGCGAATGGCATTGTCAGGACTGCCATGATCTCGGGAATTGCTACCCCGGGAGTGAACGGCTGTCCGGCTGCAGGTATGACGACACCGACTATGCTCACGATCCGTGTCTTTGCTGACGCGACATCGGCGGTTCCTGTGTATTTCACGGGTGCGACGTTGGTGACAGGACGGAGTCAATAATGAGAAAAATCTTCCTTTCGGCAATACTGTTCCTGGCGGCCACATACTCATTTGCGCAGGCAACGAACCCGCAAAACACCTTTGCAAATGCGGTGAATAGTGACAGCCCTTCACTGTGGTTAAACTTCAATGAAGGCACTTCGGCCTTCCAGGACTCCGTATCGGGGGCAAGTTTCGGGCCTGCCGGCGGCCCGGTTGTCGAGGGTACTGTACCGGCCTCACTTTCTGCGGGGGCTGCTGAGCAGATTGCAGTGAACGGCTATGCCCCTCTACCGACGGGCTCTCTTACCTCCTTTACGGTGAAGTTTGCCTCTGCACCTCCAGCGGGTCCACTGACCATCGTCATCCTGAACAACGGTGGAAGCAACAGTTTCACAATCGCCAACAGCTTCAGCGTCTCCGTTGCTGCTGCGACGCTTACGCAGATCTTCACAGCACCCACGAACTTTACAGCGGTGACGGTAACCTCTGGGCAGTTGATCGGCTATTGGGTAGGAGCAGGCGGCACGGAACCCGGCTACGGAACCTTGGCGGGTGGAAGCGCCTGCTCGATCAGCGGATATGCATCTCTACCTGGCGGGGCAAATACCTATACGTGCGCTTCAGGTTACGGCTACGGCATCACAGCGAGCGTGATTCAGGCCTCTGCCGGCACGACTGCTATCCGACAATCGGGGTTCGACAACACGAACAATTCCAATTACTCAGCGGGGTTCACGTATAACGCGTGGAATGCTGCGCCCAACGTCACCCTTGGTTCGACGATGGAATGGAACACACCGTGGACGATGCTGCTTCATATCAACAAGCTCAATTGGGATCACGGGCCTAAGCTGATTCTTGCGAGCAAAGGCGACCTAAACGCGGCGGCCATCAACAATAACAATTGGCAGTTGTTCATTCAGCAAAATGGGGGGAATGCGGCGGCCTCTCAGTTGTGCTTTTCCCGCAACGGGCCAGCCCCTTACACGCAACTGGGTGGCGGGGCTTCATTTCTGGCACATCAACAGTGGTGTTCTCCTACAATAACTGACGCTACACCTAACACCTTCAACTACGATATCGTCGTGGAGGATAACGGCACAGGATCGCCCACCGCTATAAGTATGTGGATCAATGGAAGTGCTCAGTCCCTTCTTTCGGCTGTTTCAACCAACGGGTTCGGCGGCGTAACTATAGCAATCACGAACGGAGGAAGTGGGTTTACCTCTGCGCCCACCATCGGTTCGACAGGGGGAGGGACGAATTGTACGATCGCCGGAACCACTGCAACAGTTACCAGTGGAGTCGTTACATCCGTAGTTGCTCATTCTTCGGGCTGCATTTATGCGCCCGCAATTACTGTCACAGGCGGTGCCGGATCGGGAGCTGTGTTCACCGCGACGGCATATCCGATGACAATGAACTCTCCTAGTTATCCTCTTGTGGTTCCGGGTTATGTATATGCAGGAGTCTATTATGGCCCTGGTGGAACCGACACATCTGAGAATCCGTTGTACGTTGATGAGTTTGCCGAGTTTCCCGGTAACTTATCTTTCGGCCAAATAACGAATATCTTCTATGAGACAAAGTTCTGGCAGAATCTCGTCTATCCCGGTCTCACAGCGAATCCGCCGCTAGTGATTTTCGGTAATTATCAATGCGGCCCTGATTTCAGCGCAGATCAGACAACGGCGATGGTAATTGCAGCACACCAGGCTGGGTTGATTCGGTTGATCGGTATAGACGACGACGATCCCTCGGCGAATGGTTACAACTCTGCGCCTTGGTTTAGGCAGATGCTCGACCAAGCTGGGTTGGCTGATGTGCCTGTGTCAGTAGGAACTAACCAATACGGGCCAAACCTCGGCGGATGTCCAGCGGCAAATATCACAGCGTACAACGCGAACACTCCGCAAAACCCTGCGTCGTATGAATCGGCGACAACGATGTACCGCACTCTCTTTGCGAAATATTCGACCAGGCCGATTGACGTACTGATGACGCAGACGGCGACTGGCTATAACAACTTCCAGTTGAGTTCCGCAGATAGCATCTCGCCTCTCACTGGGTTGCAGCTTCAGGCACAGAACTACGCCAACGGGGGATGGGTAAACGCGTTCGAGGGCAACTTCGCCACCAGTCCGACGGCTTACTTGAGCCTCTTGAACAATACGGGTAACTATCCTATTTACTTCGAGGGAGGTTCCCCTAACCCTGGGGGCCCCGGAATCTATGTGTCTCGCACCGCGCTTGATCCACTCCGTCAAGCGGCAGTGGGAACTACTCAAGATACGGTACAGGGCTGGACAAACCAGAATCTCGCGCAGGTCATAAGCCCCTACTTCCAAGGGGGTGAGACGATTACTCTCAGTGGTGGAACTGGGTACGCGAGTGCTACCGCGTTCACGTCCGTAGGCGGAGGCCCATCCTGTAACACCACCGGCTATATGCTATCGACTAGCGGCGTTCCCAGTTCAGTGGTGACCCCTTGGTACGCCCCTGTACCTTCTAGCTATGGTGGGACGGGTTACGGATGCACACCTGCGGTGTTCACGGCGACAGGGAACGGGGCAAATCTTACAGTTTCAGCTGTGACTCTCGGTACCATCACAATCGGTGACACGATCTCAGGTACGGGTATTCCAACCGGTACGAAGATTGTCTCGCAGACTAGCGGCATGACGGGGGGAGCAGGGGTTTACGTCACCAGCGTGGCTACGACCGCATCGGCGTCAACCGTCACGCGCACACCGACTATTGTGCTAACGTCTCCCACCGGAACCGGCGTAACGATGACCGTGTCGAATGGAATCTTCATCAAGAGCTACGAAGGAACCGCAACGGCGAGCTATGCGGTCTATCCGAATATGTGGAGCACTCAGCCACTCTTCACGTGGTTCCAGAATAGCCTGATGGATGCGCCGACGACCGGGACTCCCCGACCCTATTGAAGGGGTCTTGCAGAGGAAAGAGAACGAGGCGTCGATCCTCCATGGCTGCGCGACGCGCAGGAGGACGATCGGCGCCGGGGTGGGATGAGACGTGAAGGATAATGCAGAGAGCTTGTTGAAGATTGCGTGTCAGATGGACCACGATCGTGCGTTGGCCATACGGACCGCAGCAGATTGGTTGCGCGTGCGCGATCGTGATGGCTGTGTAAAGGCTTTGGTAGCGAATGCGGCGCAGCGAAGGTTTGAAGAGCGTCGGGGAAGACAGAACATTGTGCTGAAGGCCCGGCAGATGGGCATCACGACCTGGGTTGCGGGGAGGTTTTTCCTGCGAACGATCAGCAGACCTGGAACACTTACTCTCCAGGTGGCGCATACGCGTGAGGCTGCGGAGTCGATCTTTCAGATTGTGCAGAGAATGTGGGATGAGCTGCCGGTCGATCTGAAAAATGGGCCGCTGGTGCGAAGTCGAGCGAATGTGGGACAGATGGTTTTTCCGAAACTCGACAGTGAGTACCGCGTGGCGAGTGCGGCTGATTTGGGAGCAGGTAGAGGATTGAGTGTGCAGAATCTGCATTGCAGCGAAGTGAGTCGATGGCCTGGTAATGCAGCAGAGACGCTGGCGGGACTGCGCGCGTCCTTGGCGCCGAACGGCGAGTTGGTGTTAGAGAGCACACCGAACGGAGCGTATGGGGCGTTCTATGAGGAGTGGTGTCGGGGTGTCGATACGTGTGGGGATGGGAGTGCGCTGGTGCGGCATTTTCTGCCGTGGTGGCTGGAGCCAGCGTACGCAGGGAGACCTGTGGCTGCGGCTGTGATGCGCGATGAAGAAGTGATGTTGGTTGAGCGGCACGGGCTGAGTGAGGAGCAGATCGGCTATCGCAGAGGGTTGGAGAGCGACTACGGCGGACTGCGGTCGCAGGAGTTTGCTGAGGACGCGGAGACTTGTTTCCGGGCGACCGGGTCGTGTTTTTTTGCGATCGATGCGATTGAGCGGCGGATGGCGGAGCTGGAGTCGGCAGGGATGCAACGACGTGGCGGGGCGCTGATGGTATGGTTTCCGCCATTGCCGGGATGCAGGTACATCGTGGCAGTGGATTCGGCGGGCGGTGGCGAAGAAGGAGATTTTGCCGCGGTGCAGGTAATCGATCAGGAGACGGGACTTCAATGTGCGGAGTTGCAGGAGCGGTTGCGGCCGTCGGAACTGGCGAAGATTGCAGTCGATTTGGCGAAGGAGTATGACGGGGCGTTGATAGCGGTGGAGAGGAATAATCACGGAGCCGCGGTGCTGGCGTTCATTGAGGCCAGTGAGGGTTACCGGAATGTGTATCGGCAAAAAGCCGAGGTGGGCTGGTTGACGACGGCGGCTTCGAAGCCTGAGATGGTGGCGCGGGTGGGATCGCTGCTGGAGCAGTGGCCCGAGATGTTTCTAAGTAGGAGATTGCTGGGCGAGTGCAGGACGTTTGTAGGTGGAGAGCGCGGAAAGACGGGAGCGGCCAACGGTGCGCATGATGACCTGGTAATGGCGATGGGGGTGGCACAAGCGGTGAGGGCGGAGATGTTGAGGGGCGGCTTCGGTGGACAATGGGCAAATGGGATAAGGTGAAGCTAGGTGATGGACGTTGGCGGTCACGGCGGTGCAGGCAATCCGGCGGATGCGCGGTGGAGCACAGAGCCAATTGATGCTGGGTGCGGATGGAAACCTGTGGGTGGTGAAGTTCAAGAACAATCCGCAGCATTTGCGGGTGCTGGCGAATGAATTAATTGCGACACGGATTGCGGAGGCCGTCGGTCTGTCGGTGCCGAAGACCGACGTGATCGAGGTCAGCGAGTGGTTGATTAAGAATAGTGCGGAGATGGTGGTGGATCTCGGGCGGGGCCTTCGCGAGCGATGCGCCGGCGGGCTGCAGTTTGGGAGCCGGTTTGTCGGAGGGTTGATGCCGGGGCAGGTGGTTGACTATCTGCCGGAGCCGCAGATGGATGAGGTCCGAAACCTGGCGGAGTTTGCTGGAATGCTGGTGGTGGACAAATGGACGGGGAATTGCAATGGGCGGCAGGCAGTGTTCGAGCGTCGACCTCGGGAACGGAAGTATCGGGCGACGTTCATTGACCAGGGATACTGCTTCAACGCGGGGGACTGGACGTTTCCAGATGCGCCGCTGCGTGGCGTGTTCGCACGCAACCAGGTTTATGCGGGCGTTCGCGGATGGGAGAGTTTTGAGCCTTGGTTGAGCAGGGTCGAGGAGTTTTCGGAAGATGAGCTGGGTAAAGTTGCTGAGGAGATTCCTCCTGAGTGGTACGGTGGGGATCCCGGGGTGATCGAACGCTTGATGGAGTCGCTATTATAGCGCAGGTCGAGAGTGAGAGAGTTGATTGGACAGTTTCGCGAGTCAGATCGGGAACCGTTCCCACTATGGGGAATGGCGAAGAATATAGTGATTCCGAAAGGCTTCGAGGTGATGGTTAGCCCAGGAAAATTTGTAATGTAGAGTGGGCAGTTGAACTGGTCAGGAGATTCTGGAGGTTTTGTTGCGCGAGCGGCTAGAGTGCGAATTTTCTCTCATCCGGTATGTGCCGGATGTGGTGAAGGGAGAGTTTGCGAACATCGGCGTCGTACTGCGGGAGGCCGGGCGGGACGAGACGGCGACTGTAAGATTTACGCGCGACTGGAGCAGGGTGCGATGCATGGATCCGGATGCCGATGTGGAGATGCTGGAATCGTTGGAGTCAGAAATGGGGCTGCGGCTGCAGGCTGGAGTAGAGCTGAAGGTAAACGCGAAGCCAATGTTGGACACGCTGGAGGACTCGCTATCGAACAGCATTCAGCTGACGGAGATGAGGGGAACGTTGGCGGAGAGCTTTCCTGCGGAGTTGGAGCAGCTGTTGCGGATGTATGTAGAACCCTTGAAGTTGCCATCGACGCGCAGGAAGGCGAGCGGGCGGGGTGCGATCGTTTCCACCATGCGTACTGCGTTTGAGCAGGCGGGTGTGTGGCGGTTGATGCGGAAGAAGATTGCGGCTGCGACGTACACGCAGGCCGGTGATCCGTTGAAGATCGACTGTGGTTATCGCAATGGCAAGGTGCGCATGTTTCACGCGGTGTCGCTGGAGAATGATGTTGAAGGTGCGAAGAGCATGGCCTACTCGGCGGCCGCTTTGCGCGCTGGTGTGTTGAACAGTGAAGGCGTTGAACTGGAGCTGACTGCGGTGGTGGAGAGGATCGCGTCGATTGCGGACCAGGAGCAATATGGATTTGGAGTAAGCGTGTTGGAGCGAGAGGCCATCCGCGTCTTGACGGTTGCCGACATGGGAAGAGTCGCGGAGACGGCGAAGCGAGAGCTGAGGGCTTAGCACAATAAGAACGGGCGAAGTTATGTAGACGAGGCGTGACCCAAGCGGTCGCGCCTCATGCGTTTAAGAGGGAGATCGGAATGGATTTGGGAGCTGCGGTTAGAGATATTTGGGAACGAGTTGCCGGCGCGGCAGCATCGACGGATAACGTGGGCGAGCGGAAGACAGCGATTACTCCGCTGGGGATGAATTCGATCTTCGCTCCTTTCAGGACGACGGGAGTGCAGAACGCGCTTCCTAAACCTACAGCAGCGAACCTGCGCAGATTTGCGGAGACACCTGTGGCCCGGCGCGCCATCAATTGCATTAAGGACCGGATTGCGTGCATGGATTGGCAGATTGAGGTGCGGCGCGGGGCGGGCGAGGACGTGGCGGGTGATCGCGTGCAGCGCGTAGCGGCCCTTAGCAGGGCGCTCGACACGCCGAATGAGTGTGACAGTTTTCGCACGATGATCGAGCAGGTGATCGAAGACACGCTGGTAGGCGGGTTTGGCGCAGCTGAGATTGAGACAGGCGACGCTGACTTACCAGTTCGCTTGTATCCGGTGGATGGAGCGTCAATCCAGGTGAATGCGAACTGGAAGGGCGATCCGAACGATCCCCGATATGCCCAGATTACAGGCAGGCTAGGGAAGGATTCTTTGTTGCCGCTGCGTGACGATGAGCTGATGTATGTGCGGTTGAACTCGCGCAGCCATACGCCATTTGGATTGGGCAAAGTGGAGGTCGCGTTTGAATCGATTTCGCACTTTCTGCAGGCCCATCGCTATGCGGGCAGGTTGGCTTCGAACAGCGTCGTGCAGTATGCGCTGTGGCTGAACGAGCGAACGCCGGAGCAGCATGAGCGGCTGACTCGGTGGTGGCAGGATGAGGTTGAGGGGTCTGGACGAGTTCCTGTGTTGAGCTCGGAACAGAAGCCCGAGGTGCTGAAGTTTGCCGCTGGAACTGATGCCGATCTGCGGTTGGAGTGGCAGCAGTTTCTACTGACGATGATCGCGAATGCATTTGATCTGCCCGCGATGATGCTTGGCGTCGCGCAGGACGTGAATCAGTCGACTGCAAGCGAGCTCGCAGATGAGGCGTTCCAAAACGCGATCGTTCCGCTGGCAAAGCTTATTGCCGATCACATCACGCGCGATGTCATCGTGAAGCGTCTTGGTTGGGGAGACCTGAGATTCGCGTGGACCGACCTGGAGAGCCGGGACGAGATGGTGGAGGTCGACATCCAGACGAAGTTGTTGGCCGCGGGGGTTCTGTCGGTTGCTGAGGTGAGGGCGATGCGTGGCCTGGCGCCGGCAGAGTTGGTAAGTCCTTTGGTTGAGCCGCAAAGGGCGTGACGTGTTTCGTGCGGGTCAACTGAAGGAGAGATACGAGGAGGTACAAGTGGAAAGAGTAGTGCATTTGCGTCGAGCAGGGCGGCGACGTTGCGGCGAACGCGAACTGCGGGCGATGGCAGTGGATTTCCCAGAGGTGGCAGGGCATCCCAATCGATTGCCATTTGAAGGGTGTTTGACGCTGGTTGATGTGCCCAGCGACAAAGCGCCGAGCGGCGCGCGCGGCCATCGCGTGGTGTTGACGAGGGCAGCAGCGGAGATGGCACTTCCCAGTTTGTTGGGAATGGCGGTGGACTACAAAGCTGGATGGGATGGGCATGATGCACGACAGAAGTGCGGCATTATCACCTCGGCGCACCTGGAGGGCACGCGCTTGCTGGTGGGCGGCTCCTTGTTTGCGCGGGACTATCCGGAGATGGAGGCGAGGGTTGGTGGCCTGACTGCCGGAATGGATACTGCGATGGGAATGAGCTACGAACTGGCGGATGCGCATGTCGCGGATATGAGGGATACGGTGTGGCGGCTGACGCGAGCTACGTTTACGGGAGCGGCCATTCTATTGCGTGAGAAGGCGGCTTACCGGGCGACCTCGTTTCACGTGACCCGCGTGGGCGAGTGCCGGCAGACACGAGTCGCAGCAACGAAGTGAGGCGTCCTGAGGGACGTCAGAGAGACGGAGGAAGGAAATGGAAGATAGCAACGTGATGGATTTGATGGAAGCAACAGAGCGTTTGGAAGCCGTGGCTCGTGCACTGGAGCAGGCCGCATCGCAATTGGCCGAACGACAGGTGGCACTCGCTGCCGAGGCAGAAGAGCATGTCGGCCGCATCGTGGCCACGGTGGAGACGGCACGCGAGGCCGAGCTGGAGCGGCGGCTCGTCGAAGCCGAGGCAAAGATTGCAGAGCTCACGGCAGCGGCTGAGCCGCGCTCGCACGGGCGGAAAACTTTGCCTGCGGGCATGGCGACCATGCTCGCAAAGCAAGGCGTGACTCTGGAACTGGGTGCTTCGGGTGGGCCGATTGACGCGGCAGTGCTGGATAGTGCCATGGGAAGCCTGGGGATCGAGCAGCGTATTGCTGTGAAAACAGAACTGAGGCGCGCTGGCTTACTGGGGTAGGACGGACTGCTGCGGTCGAGCTGACCGTGTGTGGGTGGATAGAAAACAAGGCGGAGGCCGGACGAGAGTCTGGCCTTTGTCTTTTTACAGAATTATCAGGAGAAAAGAATGAACGCGAAGTTTACGAACATCAACGCAACAGCCGATTACATTGGACCGGGTGCAATTGAAGTTCCCATCTACCAGACAGAGATCCTGGATCTGGTGCGGCGCCGTGGAGTCTTCGGTCAGCGCATCAAGCAGGTTCCCGCTACCGGTCATCCTTCGAGGTATTTTGAGGAGACCGCGATTCCTGTGGCTTCCGCATCGTCGGCGTTTGTGAACCCACGGGCAATTGTTCCGGCAATCGTGCAGCCAACGCGGATTGAAAACAGCGTACCTCTGAAGGCGTTGGTCGCACAGATCAACTACAACCTATTCGATCTCGAATTAGGCAAGCAGCAGAGCCAGTTTGCTTATCTGCAGGCGAAGGATTTGACGGACACGGTGGATGGCGTTCTGCGCACGCATGATATCGCGTTGTGGAACGGCACCGACACGAGCCTCGGTTCACCAACGACCGCGCAGTATTTTGGCGCGGTTGGACAGATCGTCGCGGGTGGCAATACAACCAGCATTAGCACGGGTGCGACCATCGTGGATGGCCTGAAGTCGACCATCGCGCAGATGCTTGCGAACTCTAACTTCGGCGTGCGGCCGACGGCGATCTACGCTAACCCGGTGTTGCTGGATCTCATCGATCGCGAGATGAAGACTGAATTCAATGTGGTCCTGAATACCAGGAACATCGAGGGCGGCCTCACGGTGAAGACGCTGAGCACGCAGGCGGGCGACATCCCACTGATTCCTGAATGGACACTGCCGTACACCGGGGTTCCAGGATCTGGCTCCGCGGTGCTGCCTGCCTACATCGTGACCGAGGATCTGATCGAGTATCACTGGCTGGGCGAGCAGAACCCACGCGTGTTCCAGCTGGGCATGCAGGGCTCTCTGGCGAGCCAGTATGCGGTGGTCAAGTTCGGAGCCGTTGTAGTCAAGGGCGCGAGCTATGCACACTACCAGGTGTTGGTCGATCGCTAGGAGCAAGGGGGCCGGAGCGCGGTGGGCGCTCCGGCTTCGTGCCAGATACAGGTGCGAGTAGAGAGGGAGGGAATCGATGGGATATTTGTTGCCAGCAGATTATGTGGCGTATGGATTATCGGCGGAGACGGCCGATGCGTGGGTGACGACTGCCTCTGCGATGATCGAAGCTTATTGCCGGCGACCGTCGCTGATGTCGGCCAGTTATACCGAGCGGATGAAGGTTCCGATCAAAGCGCAGACGGTGCGCCTTAGTTATGGTCCGCTGATCAGCGTGGATGCGGTGCAGGCGCAGTATGCGCGACCCGGATTTGGAGAGGAGTTCTCGGGAGACTTTGCTTTCCAGACGGGCTTCGCCGCGGCGTTTGCGCTGCCGGGCCAGTGGGTAGCTGTGGATCCAACCACACTATTTGTGAGCGTGCCTACAGGCGAATTTCGCTTCGCATGGAATGTGATGGGGATGCGCTATAGCGAAGCTGAAGTTACGTATACTGCCGGCTTCACGACGGTGCCGGATGCTGTTCAGGTAGCTTGCGCGCAGATTGTGCGCAATGCCCAGACGACCCCTGGATTGAACGTGAAATCGAGCAAGATGGACACGCTGAAGATCCAGTACTTCAGTGATTCGCTGATCGACAGCCAGGTGCAGGCCTTACTGCGGCCTTACGTGGCAGAGAGGCTCGGCTGACGATGGGCGAGTTGCTGCAATCGAGTGATGGTGCGATCCGCCTTGCGGACGCAGTGATGCGATCTGCTGGTGGTCGCATGGTGTGGTTGCGTCTTGCAGCTCCGGCTGTGCAGAACGCTGACGCAGAGCAGTTGGGCCTCGCTACTCCGGCATACCAGGATGTAGCACTGGGTCCGGCGACATTTCACAAGGCAAATAGTGTGATCAAGTTGTTGATTTCGGCGAGCGCCGTGCATGAGGTTCTTGGATCGCTTGGGTTTGACTCAGCTGATGTTTTGTTCGAGACCGCCGTGGGTTTGTTTATCGACGACCTGCTGTACAAGATCACGAATAGCTATTCGTCGCAGGCGATGGGCATGCCTTATTGCTACTGGCTGACGTTGGAGCCGCCGGTGCGCTAGCGAGAATCGCCGGCGCATAAATCCAAGGAGGTAATTGTGCAGAACGCGAAGGATACGTTTTATGAAGTGTTGCGGAGCCGGCTAGTCGCGCTCAATCCGGAGCGAACGATTGTGCTGCGCGGCGTGGTGCGACCCGGTGTCGTGGTCGAGGAGAATGAGCTGCTGTCATCGGCTGCGCTTCCCGACTGTTTTCGACTGCGATGGTCTGTGGCGCAGGTGGATGCCGACGGGACAATGCCGTTGGCGACGCTGGTGTGCTCCGTTGACTACGAGACTGCAGGTACCGGGATGAACGGTGGTATGGATCGCGGGAGAGCTCTGGCAGCTATGGACGCCGAGTTGCAGGGTGCGGTGAATGCTTTGCCGAGGAATGTGCTCAAGACGAACTATTCAGGATTGGCGAATGGCACTGCTGCGCTAGCAATGAACACGAGAGCCTGGTGGAGTGAGGTTGCCTTTGGCGCGACGATTACGAAGGATGACAGGTTGGCTCGGACTGCGACTGTCCAGCTGATGAGTTACCAGGAAGCAGGTGAGCTGTGAGTGACGTGATGGATACGATGTCGCCGATGATGGGACGGGTGAGCGCATATTTTGCGCCAGTCAATCGCACGGCGCAGCAAGCCACTATCTTTGATGCGGCGCAGAATGGGGGATTTGCATTGGATAGCCCTCCTGCGCCTTGGATTTGTCTAGGCTGGATCGCGGGGTTCACGCGGAAGTGCGGGACGAAGATTGAGCCGGTACGCTCTGGATCCCCTGCGATCGCACACATGCAGGCGCGCACGGAAATTGAAGCCACGGTGAGCTTCGCATTTGAGAGTTGGGGAAAATTGCAGCTTGCGTTGTCGGCTGGCACACAGCAGATGAATCTGCTCAAGGCAGCGTCCGGATCACCTGGTGAAGGGTCTGGTGGCGCGGCCGTCTCTGCGGTAGCGTTACAGTCCGGCTCAACCGCAAACGTTATACAGGTGGGCGCGCCCGCTGCCAATGGGTTCACCGTCGGCGAATTGATTGCGGTGGATGTGGACTATGGAACGCAGACAGGGTTTGTGGGTAGTGGCGTGAGCGGGGCGTACGTGCAAGGCGCGTTAACGGATGTGGATTACATTCGCCGGGTGACGTTGAACGTGGGGCGCATTACGGCCGTCAACTTGGCGACAGGTGCGCTGACATTGCAGTGGCCGCTGATTGCCGGGGTTCCGACTGCAGCGATGAAGGTCAGCGGCGTGGTTGGATTTTGCGATCGAGAGGGTTCGAGCTTCTTCCAGGAATGGTCTGCGGTATTCGTCGGCGAAGGACAGCAGGGTGAGCGCGTGATCTGGCACTATCCGCGGTTGCAAGCGATGAGCGGTGCAGTCGAGGCGTGTACGAATGTCGGCGGTGGATACGAAAAGATCCAGCTGAGTGCGGCGTTCCGCGCGCTGCCGGTGAAGGATCCGGTAGACGGTGAGACGGTTGTTTGTTTCCGGAGTTATGTAGCTGGTTAGGAAGGCATGAAGGAGAGAATGTGCACATTACGATCGACAATCTTGATGGACTAGGCGCGATCGATTACACCGAAGCAGTCGCCGCAGAAGGGCCGATCACGGTGCAGCGTGCTCTAAATGAGCCATCGCGCTGCACGGCGGAGATCGTCTTGGGGGTGGGCGGATTTGCCGTTCCGGTACGGCGCGGAAAAGTAACGGTGATCGCGGCGGATACGACGCTGTTGTTCACCGGGTACCTGGCGACCGAGCCGGTCAGATTGTACGCGGGGAACTCATCTGAGGGCGCTGTTTATCGCGCGCGTGTTACTGCGGTAAGCGATGAGTGGCTCCTCGATAATCTTGGCTCCGGCGCGGGTTTGAGGGACACCGAATCGCTTGGCCTCGGTGGCATGGCGTTAGTGGCGCAGATGGCGTCGCGTGTGCAGGCGGCAGGATCAGCGGGGGTGACAGTTAATGGCTCGGGAACGGTTGCGACGACAGGCGTGTTTGCAGCGCGCGCTTCATCGCCCTTCAGTGTGAATGCTGCGAATGCGGCCAATTCTTCCTACGCAGCTTATCGCGCGTTGAATGGGCAGATCTTGATGCAGCCGGTAGGGAATGTGACCCATGCGTTCAGCGACGCCAATGGCACTTTGTCGGTCCCTGAGTTGCAGACGAACGCCGTACGTGAACTGGCTAACGATGTGACGCTTACGGGTGCCGAGGAGCCGGCAGCGTACATTGAGGAAAACTTCCTTGGTGACGGTACGACCACTGTCTTCGATCTTAGCGAATCTGGCTACCGCGATTCCAATCGTACGCTGGCGCAGGATAACTTCAGGGAGGGGGCGTTGAATCCAGCACAGTGGATTGTGGCTGATCCGGGCAGTTACCTTTCGCTAACTTCTGCGGGCCTGACGATGAATGGCGGCAATGGCTCTGATGGCCAGACCACACTGACGGCGGTTGACGCAATCGAGATGGGTGGATCAGTTATTGTGCAGTTGAGTGGGGTTTTGCTTTCTGCTGCTTGCGATGGCATGCTCGCAGGCATGTATCAGGGGCTTCCGGTTCTCGCAGAGTGCTTCGCGGGTTTTCGTGTGCGGCAGAGCGTGAGTGGTACCGGCGGTGTGACAGTCATCGTGCCGGTAGTCAACGGTGTTGAGGCAGGCACGGTGTTCACTCCGATTGCCGGCCACTCCTACACGTTGCGGCTGAGACTCCATTGTGTCGAGATGCAGCGCGTGTTGCAGCGTTATTACTGCATGGTGGATGGCGTCATGCAAGGGTTTGGCAATCCTAATGGCGTGGCCGCTCCTATCGACATGGTGTTTGAGTTGGTGGATGAGGGTGTTGCATCGAACACGCCGGCGACGGTGCTCTTCGACAGTACTGCTGCTGGGGCGACTGTCAACAATTCTCCTGCAACGTGCTCGTTTGTTCTTGTCAACACGACGCAGATGTTCGGTTCGATTGGCTCAGTGAGTGTGACGCGTACCGGCAGTATCTGGATTGTGAGCACGCTGCCTAGCGGCACCTTGCAAACGCGATTGATTGGTGTCGCAGGCCAAGGTGTCGATTGCTCGGTGAGTTACGGGACAGCTGCGGGCGCACCAGGCAAAGTTACCTTTCTTGCTGGTCGCGTTCCTGTGGCAGGGGAACGTGTGACGGTGAATTATCGCAACCAACAGCGATCGGTTGCGCGGCTCGCAGATACTGCGAGCGTTGCGTCAGAGGCGGTGAACGGCGGCCCAGGTACGTGTCGCTGGCTGGGAGCCGTGACGCTTCCGGTAGCGCGCAGCAGCATGGATTGCGAGAGCGCAACGCAGGCGGTGCTGGCATTTGCGACGAGTCGCACGGCTGCCATCGCTGGAACTTACTCGCTGGTGAACCCGTCCGAAGACATCTGGCCGGGTGACGTGCTGGCGATTACCAGTGCTGGAGTTACTTCGTCGCTGCTGGTGCGGAGTGTGGTGGCGCAAGACGGCACCGCTGTACCGGAGGTCCGGCGATACAAGGTGAGCTTTGCGAATGATTGGGCCGCAGAATGGGCTGCGGGGATTGGGTTGAAATTAAGTGAAGAGATTGCGGCGGATGCTTATCTGCCGCAGACAGCGTCGAGTGCGCCTGGTCAGGTGCTTGCAAACCTGCAGCAAATGACTGTGACGAGTTTGACGGATACTGCCATGCAAGTGGATGCCGGAACGGCTCCGCCTGCGGGCGGTGGGTTTGAGGTGCGGCTGAAAGATTGGGAGTTTGGAGTGGGCATCGATGCGGCAGACCTGGTACTTCGGAGTCCCGTGCGCAGCTTCTCGATACCGATCGCCGCCCAGCTGGAACGAGTATTTGTGCGTATGTATGACTCGAGTATGCCGCCGTTGTACTCGCGATTTTCGAGCGTGGTGTTTTTGAACATGCCGGTTAACGAGACGGCTTAGGGGAGATGTAGTGAGGGGTGATGAGGTGGGTCGATGACGGATTTTGAGGGTCAGGTATTGCAGGAGTTGAGTGTCCTAAAGGTGCAAATGGAGCAGTTGCTCGGTATCGGGCAGCCTGGGCGGCTGCATCAGCTCGAAGGGCGCGTTGAGGAGCACGAACGAAGCGTGCAGAGGTTGAAGGGAGCAGGCATCGTTTTCGGCGGAATCCTGACGATGCTGCACCTGATCATTGCGTTTCTGGTTGAACGCTATGCCAAATTCTAGGCAAGGCGGTCTATAGAGGTGGCCGTCGGCTAGCCGATATCTTCGGACCAGTTCTCCAGGTATGCCTTGAACTCCGACATGAATTTGCCTGCATCTGCGCCGTCGATGATCCGGTGATCAAAGCCGAGAGTGAAGTGCTGGATACTCCGGATCGCGATCGTATCCTGGCCGTCCTTGTCGGTGAGGACCACGGCTTCTTTATTGAGGCCGCCGATTCCGAGGATTGCAGACTGAGGCTGCGCGATGATGGGCATGCCGAATTGCTCACCGAAGATGCCGGAGTTGGTTAGGGTGAAGGTCCCGCCGGCAACATCGTCGGGGGCGAGCTTTTTGGAACGGGCGCGATCTGCGAGGTCGACCACCGCGCGGGCAATGCCGAGGAAGCTCTTTTCTTCCGCCTGCTTGATGACCGGAACGATCAGCCCCCACTCCAGTGCGACCGCGATCCCGACATTGATGTTCTTGTTGTAGAGGATGGATTCGCCCTGCATGGAAGCGTTGACGATCGGATGCTTGCGGAGAGCCTGCACGGCGGCGCGCGTGATGAATGGCATGTAGGTCAACTTCACGCCGTTGCGCTGCTCGTACTTGTTCTTCTCTTTTTCACGCAGCTTAACGATGCGCGTCATATCCACCTTGAAGACCGTGTGAACATGCGGGCTTGTGGCTTTTGACTCCACCATGCGCTTGGCAATGATGGAGCGCATCTTGGACAGTGGGACGAGTTCGCCGGGCAGCGGAGCGGCTGTGGGAGCGGGTGCGGCTTTCGCGGCAGCCGGAGCGGCGGGTGCGGAAGTGGCAGCGGTCGGCACCGGAGAAACTGCCGGTGCCGCAGCAGCCGCACCCTCAAGATGACCGAGGATGTCCTGCTTGGTGATGCGGCCGGAGGCGCCAGTGCCTGGAACTCCCTTGAGGTCGATTTTGTTCTCGGCTGCGATCCTGCGGACCAGAGGCGAAGAACGCAGGCCTTGGCCTGCCGTGGCGGATGGTGCAGGGACGGGGACAGGCGCGATCGGAGCTGGCGTGCTGGGAGTGGAGACTGCAGCAGCCTGAGGGGCATACGCGGGAGCTGCCGCGCCACCGCCAATTACTGCAACCACGGTGCTCACGGTCACGGTCTGCCCTTCCTGCACGCGGATCTCGGAGAGTACGCCGGCAGAGGGAGAGGGAATCTCAGCATCCACTTTGTCGGTGGAGATTTCGAAGATGGGTTCGTCGCGCGCCACCGTGTCTCCGACCTTCTTTAGCCACTTGGTGAGCGTGCCTTCGGTGATGGACTCGCCCATCTGCGGCATGAGGACTTCGGTGCCGGGGCCGGATGTTTCGGGAGCGGGGGGCGGAACGGCTTGATCTCTGGCTGCGGTGGCTGCGGCTGCGGGCGTAACCGTCTGCTCCTTCGGCGCCGCTTCATTTGCTGCCGGCGCGGGTGGGGCAGCCTGCGCTGAACCAGAATCGTTGATCGCGCAAACTACGGTTCCGACGCCAACCGTAGCGCCTTCCTGCACTTTGATTTCGCCGAGCGTGCCGGCTGCGGGAGAGGGAATCTCAGCGTCGACCTTGTCGGTGGAGATCTCAAAGAGGGGTTCATCGCGAGCGACGGTGTCGCCGGGCTTCTTGAGCCACTTGGTGAGTGTGCCTTCCGTGATTGATTCGCCCATCTGGGGCATGACGACGTCGATTGGCATGGGGAAGGGTCTCCGGCAGAGGTTACGGCGCCGCTTACGGCGCAATTTCAGATTATACGGGGGCAGACCATTCCAGGGCGTAAATTAGCAGGTATATGTACCGTGCGGTACGTAATTCGATCAAACGGTAGATGCTTGAGAGCCGATTAGTTGATCGAGGGATTCTGCGGCGATGATCTGCCGTTGGAAGACGCGACCGAAGTTTGTCGAGACGCTGCTGGCAGCCTCGGCGAGTGAGGGCGGAGGAGTACGAGGCGATTCCATTTCGAGCGAGGTTACAGCCCGGTCGGTGATGCCACAGGGGATGATCCAGTCGAAATCGCGCAGGTCCGTGGTGACGTTTAGCGCAAACCCGTGGGAGGTCACTGCTTGCGAGACATGGACGCCGATGGCGGCAATTTTCTTCTCACGAACGCTGCCGCCCGGCAAGGTCCAGACGCCTGTAAGTTTGCAGATGCGCTGAGTTGGGACGCCGAAGTCTTTGCAGGTAAGGATGAGCGCCTCTTCCATCAAGCGGACGAAATCGACGGGACCCAGGTGCGGACCTCGTTTTCCGGGAAGGTCGCCGCGCAGGTCGAAGATCGGGTAGCCGACGAGCTGGCCGGGGCCGTGATAGGTGACATCCCCACCGCGGTTGATCTCGTGAACCTGGATACCACGGCTGGCTAACTGTTGGTCGCTGGCGAGGATATTCGCACGGGATGCGTTGCGGCCAAGCGTGAGCACGGGCGGGTGCTCAAGCAGGATGAGGGTGTCCCCGATAACGCCGGCCATGCGCGCGGCGACAACTTCCGCCTGGATACGCAGTCCTTCGGTATAAGGAATGCGTCCGAGTTGGAGCAAGTGCATGTGCATGATGCGCTAGAGGCCGAGATCGGTGAGGCTGGGGTGATCATCAGGACGGCGGCCGGACGGCCAGTGAAACAACCTCTCGGTTGGTTTGATCGCGAGATCGTTGATACTCGCGTGGCGTGCGATCATGAGGCCGTTGGAGTCAAATTCCCAGTTTTCGTTGCCGTAAGAGCGAAACCACTGTCCGGTTTGGTCGTGAGATTCGTAGGCGAAACGCACCGCAATACGGTTCCCCGTGAATGCCCAGAGCTCCTTGATCAGTCGATAGTCCGATTCGCGCTGCCATTTGCTCGTGAGAAACGCGACGATCTCGTCTCGGCCATTGATGAACTGGTCTCGGTTGCGCCAGCGGCTATCGAGAGAGTAGGCGAGCGAGACCTTTTGTGGGTCGCGGCTATTCCAGGCGTCCTCTGCCTTGCGTACCTTTTCGATCGCGGTTTCGCGTGTGAACGGCGGAAATGGAGGTCTCGGTTCTGAGTTCATAGCTTTGTACCTGTAACGGTTCGGTTAGACGTTAATTGCCATGCCTTCGACGCTGGAGAAGCCGTCCAGCAAGCTTTCGGAGAGGGTAGGATGCGCGTGAATGATGAACATCATCTCTTCGACCGTGGCCTCAAGCTGCATCGCAACGACGCACTCGGCAATGAGCTCCGTTGCCTGCGGGCCGATGATATGGACGCCCAGAACCTCGCCATACTTTGCATCGGAGACTACTTTAACAAAGCCATCGTGGGAGTCGACGATGGTGGCTTTGGAATTGCCAACGAAGGGGAACTTGCCGACCTTTACCTGATAACCCTTCTCTTTGGCCTGGGCTTCCGTCAGCCCGACGCTACCGATTTGCGGGTCGCAATAGGTGCAGCCGGGAACGCGGTCCTTCCGAACAGGCAATGCGTATTTGCCGGCCAACTTGCTGGCTACAACGACACCGCACATCGCGCCAACGTGGGCGAGCTGCGGTAATCCGGCAACGATATCGCCAATTGCGTAGACGCCTGGCTCCGAGGTTTCCATCCACTCATTGACGGGGACGAAGCCGCGGTCGAGGGTGATCTTCACCTTGTCGATACCTGCGTCCGCGGTGCGCGGACCGCGACCGACGGCCACCAGGACTTTCTCTGCTTCTTTGACCTGCGGCTTACCAGCAGCGTCGGTGAAACTTACCTTGACACCGGCGCCTGCTTTCTCAATCTTCTCTACTTTGCAACTGACGTTTACGTCGATGCCGCGCTTCTTGTAGGCACGAGTGAGTTCCTTTGAGATCTCTTCGTCTTCAACAGGAACAATGCGTGGGAGGGCCTCGATGATGGTCACTTCGGAGCCGAAGCTCTTGAAGACCGAGGCGAACTCGACCCCTACCGCTCCCGAGCCGATCACGACGAGCGATTTTGGCAGCGCCGGCAGGGTGAGGATCTCTATGTTCGTGAGGATCGTGTCATCAGCCTTGTAGCCGGGCAGCATGCGCGCATCGGAACCTGTGGCAAGGACGACCTTTTTCGCCAAAACCTGGGTTGCGGTCTGAAGCTCTGAGCCCTCGCCTTTGCCTTTATCTTCTGCGGAGACGTCAATCGTGAAGACTCCTGCCTTGGCGGGGCCGGTTAGACGGCCGTGGCCGCGCACGACCGTGATCTTGTTCTTCTTCATCAGGAAGTCGAGACCCTTGGTGTGCTTCACAATGATGTCGTTCTTGCGCTTAAGCAGGTTGTCCCAGTTCAGCGTCGGCGAGGATACGCCTTCGATTCCATAGCTCTCGGCGTGCTTGAGATGGTCCCAGATCTCCGCCGAAAACAGCATGGCCTTGGTGGGGATGCAGCCCCAATGAAGGCAGGTGCCACCAAGTTTGTCGGTCTTCTCGATGAGCGCGACCTTGAGGCCAAGTTGTGCTGCGCGGATGGCGCAGGTGTAGCCTGCCGGCCCGCCGCCGACGATAGCCAGGTCATAAATAGTGTCTGCCAAGAGAGTTTGCTCCATTCGTTGGGGGATCACGGCCGGCGGTGTCGCACGTTCCCGTGTTCTCGAGTTCCCTGAGACCTTAGTTTAGCCGTTGCCGCAGCCCACGTCATTCGATGTGCGACGGAGGCGCGCGATTCAAGCCGCCATTTCATCAAGTTTTGAACTAAACCATGCGCTCACGGAGGTGCGCTTTCAATGCAGGAATTTAGCTATAGCGATCGGGGATTCGCGTTCACCAAGAGCTTTGAGGGACTCCGTCTGGAGGCGTATCAAGATTGCGCGGGCATTTGGACGATCGGTTATGGTCACACAGGTCCTGCTGTCTCCGCGGGTCAATCCATCAGCGATGCGGAAGCTGAGAAATTGCTCGGGGCGGATCTGGCAGATGCCGTCGCCTGCGTGAATCATACGGTGCAGGCCGCGATCTCCCAAAACCAATTCGATGCGATGGTGGATTTCTGCTTCAACGCCGGTCGCGGGAACTTCGTTCGGTCCACGCTGTTGCGAAAAGTAAACACCGGCGACCTTCAGGGTGCTGCTGCACAGTTCGCGCTGTGGGTCCACGCAGGCGGCGAGGTCGTTTCGGGATTATTGCGGCGACGCAATGCGGAAGCGGCGCTGTTTAACGCCTGAATGTTTGGTCACACTTTGCCCGGGGTGTCACTCTAAAGTGCCTTTGCGGCATCTTTCGCGAAGTAGGTGACGATGAAGTCTGCGCCGGCGCGGCGAATGCTCAGCAGGCTTTCGAGCATCGCGCGTTCGGGTTCGAGCCAGCCCCGCTGAAAGGCGGCGTGCAGCATCGAGTATTCGCCTGAAACCTGGTAGGCACCCATCGGAAGATCGAATCGATTGCGAGCCTCGCGGATGACATCGAGGTAGGGCATCGCGGGCTTCATCAGCAGCATGTCGGCGCCCTCGGCAATGTCCTGTTCGATCTCACGCATGGCCTCGCGCAGGTTGGCGCCGTCCATCTGATAGGTGCGACGATCGCCAAATTGCGGAGCTGAATCGGCCGCCTCACGGAAGGGGCCGTAGAAGGCGGAGGCAAATTTCGAGGCGTAGCTGAGGATCGGGGTGTTGTGCTTACCCGCATCGTCGAGTGCGGTGCGGATGGCGGCGACGCGGCCGTCCATCATGTCGCTGGGGGCGATGATGTCGGCACCTGCTTCGGCGAGCGATGCCGCGGTTCTGGCGAGCAGGGCTACGCTGGAGTCGTTCTCTACGGCAAAATGATCACCGTCGCGCGTGACGATTCCACAGTGGCCGTGTGAGGTGTACTCGCAGAGACAAACGTCGGCAATCACCACGAGGGATTCAGAACGGGAGGACTTTTTGATGGCCCGGAGACCGCGCTGGACGATTCCGTCGGCGGCCCAGGCGCCGGTGCCTTGCTCGTCTTTCTCCTCCGGAATGCCAAACAGGAGCAGGCCGCCGATTCCAAGAGCAGCACAGGCCTCGACTTCCTTCACGGCTTCGTCGATGGAAAGATTGAAGACCCCTGGCATGCTGCTGATCTCGCGACGCACACCCTCGCCTTCGCAGAGAAACAAAGGGTAGATGAGGGCGGAGGGTTCCAGATGTGTTTCTCGAACCAGCGATCGCATGGCTGCGGAGGAGCGGAGACGGCGTAGACGGGTTGCAGGAAAGTCCATGCAGGCAATTCTATGACTAACCCGAATTTGCGTTGGTAACACCCATCACACGCAGTCTTACGTTCGAGGTTTGTGTTGCGCATCAGCGAGGGCTGCGTACTCGTCTCCGCTGGCACCAGGCGCGAGCACCCAGAGCGTGTAAATCCCAAGCGCCGTTCCAAGCGGCAAATGAATCAGAGCGAGAATGCCGAAGACGATAGCGAAGATGCGTCCCCACGGTTGGCGCGTCAGTAAGGCGTACCCAGTCAGAAGGATGCAGCAGACGCTGGTCAAGAGCGAAAACAGGGCCATGGGCCAGAGGCTGGCGAACCACATAGATCCGAAGGGGCTCCAGCCGAGGTTGAAGTCGGAATTGCCAAAGTGCCTGCCGAAGATACCATGAAGGATTAGAACGCCAAACAACCCTGAGAAGATCCTCAAACCGGCATACACGAGCCAGAGGATTCCTAGCCCCTGAATATTCCGCGAGACGCGGTCATACACCAACGGTGGTTGCGGATAGGCTGACCCCGGCTGTTGTTGGAAAAGAGTCTGGCCGCCGCAGCGAGGGCAGAATCGCGCATCGGGCGACACGGCATTTCCGCATGCTGAACAGTTCATCTAGCTGCCTCCTCAAAACACACGCTTGCCGGTCCCGATAATAATGACTACGCAAACCGCATGAAATCGGTTCCGCCAGACCCGCCTGCTCACGGCGCCCGTTGTATCGAAGTGAACCCGGCCAGCTTAGCGGGGCCGACTCGTTTCCCCGTATTCTATTTGGGTGGCATTCCTTCCTGAAATTCCGTCTCCACTGTCTGAAATGAGTGCCGAGGCGCTGCAATGGCCCGAGCTGATCGAGCGCCTGTCTCATGGGGCACAATCGCCGCTGGGCAGGGAATGGATCAAAGCGTTGCAACCCAGCTCTGACGCCGCATGGGTCGAACAGCAGCAGCAGCGCAACGCCGAGATGCAGAAGCTGATCGCCGGCGGCAGCTTCGACTTTCGTGGCATCTTCGATGTGACAGAGCCTCTCGACAAGGCACGGATTGAGGGTGCGGCTCTTGAGGCGATGGAGATTCGGTCGCTGATTGTGCACGCGGAACGCGTGGAGGCGTGGAGGCAGGTTGTCCTGTCTCCCCCGGATTCGGTCAGGGATCAGTGGCCGGGGATTGAGCAGCTCACGGCTCCGTTGCTTCACTGCGATCTGGGAGAACTGTTGAGATCGCTCACTGGAAAAATCGAGCCCGATGGCAGCTTGAGTGACGATGCGTCGCCCGACCTGCGCCGAATTCGCCGTGCGCTGGAACAGCAACATCGGGCGATTGAGACCAGTCTACGACGTGCGCTCGCGAAGCTTTCAGAGGATGGCAACACGCAGGAATCGCTGATTACTGTGCGTGGCGAGCGCTTCGTAATTCCAGTCAAGAACGAATTCAAGCGTAAGGTCGGCGGCGTGATCCATGGCTCAAGCTCGAGCGGCCAGACAGTGTTTGTGGAGCCGATGGAAACGATCGAACACAACAACGAGTTGGCGCGGCTGCTGGATGAGGAGCAAGCGGAGATTCATCGAATCCTGGTTGCCATGACCCGCGCAATTGCTGCGCAGAGCGATGCGCTTTTGCTGGGCGCAACGATCCTCGGCGAGGCCGATGCACACCAGAGGATTGCGCGTTTTGCTGCGGAATTGAGCTGCATACGACCGAGCTTCGCAGGGTCTACTTTGGATTCCGAGGAAGAGACGACAGACGAGTTCAATCTTGTGGCGGCGCGTCATCCATTGCTAGACATGCGGCTGCGTGCGCAGGGCGGAGTGATCGTTCCGTTAACCGTTACGCTTCCTGTGGGCAAGCACCAAATGATTATCAGTGGACCGAACACCGGCGGAAAGACCGTGGCGCTGAAGACCTCAGGCCTGGTCGCCCTGATGGCCCAGACTGGGTTGCCTGTGCCGGCGGAGAAGGCGCACCTTCCATTCTTTACGGCCATCTATGCCGACATCGGAGACGCGCAGTCGATTGAGCAAAATCTCTCAACGTTTTCGGCCCATATCGTTCACGTAGAACGCATTGCTCGCGATGCGGATGAGCAGTCCTTGGTGTTGCTGGATGAGCTCGGATCAGCGACGGATCCGGAAGAAGGGGCAGCGCTGGCCGTTGCGGTCGCGGAGCACTTTCTTGAACGCGGCGCATGGTGCATTATCACGACGCACCTCACTTCTTTGAAGGTGTACGCCGCCAAGCACGACGGTGTGATCAATGCGGCGGTGGGGTTCGACGAAGTTGCGCTGGCGCCTACGTATGAGCTGCGGCTGGGGGTGCCCGGTGCGTCGGCGGGGTTGAATATTGCTGCGCGGCTGGGTCTCGACCCAGCGATTGTGGCGAATGCGCGTTCGCAGATGACGACGCAGCAGGTAGATATTGGCAGGTTTTTGGATGAGTTACATGCCCAGCTGACCGCAGCTACGGCCGAACGGGAGCATCTGAGCGCAACCGAGCGCGAACTGGCGAGAGAGCGGCTACGGCTTGAACAGGAGGGACGCGCCGAACAGCAAGCCCGAACGCGCGAGCTGGAAAAGCAGCTAAAGAGTCTCATTGAAGACTTCGAATCGCAATTACGAGACACCGTGAAGGCGATCGATGACAAGACTGTCGCGCAAAAGATTGCTCGGGATTCGGCTCTGCGGATCGCTCGCCTGAAACGCGAGTTCTCCGAGCAATTTCAGACGACGGTTGTCGCTCATAACTCTCCTGCGCAAACCGAGGCACAAAAGAAGGCTGCAGATCGGCGGAGCGACCCAAAACCCGGCGACATCGTTCGGTTGAAGTCACTCAATCGCGAAGGTCGAGTGGTGCGCGTCATCGACGCGAAGACCCTGGAGGTCGCGATTGGCTCGATGAAGACCCGAGTCGGACGCGACGATGTCGCCGAAATAACGGCCGCGGCCGAGAAGCCGCTCGAGGCGGTGAAGCGACGCGGAGGCATCACTGTATCCACAACATCGAATTCGGAAGACGCTGATTACATGAGTTCGGAGATCAACGTTATCGGCCGAACCGCAGACGAAGCGGAGAGCGAGGTCGAGCGATTCCTGGAGCGAGCGTTTCTTGCTGGCCTGCCGCGCATCCGTGTGGTGCATGGCGTCGGAATGGGGATTTTGCGGCGGACACTGCGTGAATTTCTGACTAAGCATCCCCATGTGACCTCAGTAACGGAGCCGCCTTATAACGAAGGTGGACAGGGTGCGACGATCGTGGAGCTGCGGCAGTGAAGCGGCGTCGGCCGAAGCCTACAGATTCCATTGAGGTTAGCCACCTAGGAAAGTCGATTCCCATTCAACCGGCGATATCCCCATTCACTGCAAAATATCCCCGTTCACTGTATTGATAACGACTTCGAGCCGTGACTCCCCTAACCTGAATGAGCAAGTTGTAATTTGATGGGAAATAACCTCTTGCCGCGCGATTGTCGGGGCAAACCTTCAGGAGAGATAAAGATATGGGTAAGGCAACGAAATTCTTCGAGACAGGCGTAGTCGTGGCCGCGAAGGCCGGTTGGAGCGTGTTTAGCAAGCTGAACGCTATCAGCCCGAACGCTAGCTTCACTCCGAAGTGGTCGGACAAACCGTTGCTGAAGTCGTACCAGAAGGAGAAGCCGCCCCTCGGCTGGCCGCGTACGACCGACTCTCTCTGTCCCAAGTGTGTACCGCAGATCCGCCAGCAGATCGTGGACGGCAAGCTGCCCCACGAGATTCTTCTCAACGAGAAGGTCGGCGAGATCAAGGCGCAGATCATCGAGCGCGATGGCCAGATCCTGATGGTTAAGGATTGCCCGATCCACGGACACTTTGAGGACGTCATGTCGATCGACACGGCTTTCTTCAAGCATCTCGAAGAGGTTTTCCCGGGCCGCGATATCCGCGCCCACAACGATGGCAAGCTGCACAACCACGGCACCTCGACCGTCACCCACGGCCGTGGTTCGGTGCTCACCATCGATCTCACCAACCGCTGCAACATGATGTGCGACCCCTGCTTCATGGACGCCAACCAGGTTGGTTTCGTGCATGAACTCACGTGGGACGAGATCAAGACCATGCTCGACAACGCCGTTACCATCAAGCCCAAGCGCCAGATGTCGGTGCAGTTTTCGGGTGGCGAGCCCACGCTCAGCCCCTACTTTCTCGATGCAGTTGCCTATGCGCGGAAGGTTGGTTACACGTCCGTGCAGGCCGCGACCAACGGTATCGAGTTTGCAAAGTCCAAGGAGTTTTCAAAGGCTGCCGCCGAAGCCGGTCTGCGTTACGCGTACCTGCAGTTTGATGGCATTGGCAACGCCCCGAACTCGCATCGCAAGGTCGGTAACGCGTTTGATGTGAAGCTCCAGGCCATCCACAACCTGCATGAGGCCGGCGTGGATATCGTTCCCGTCACCTGCATCATCAACGGCATCAATAATGAGCAGGTTGGCCGCATCATCGAGTTCGCTCTCGACAACCCAAAGAAGATCAACTTCCTCTCGTTCCAGCCTGTGTCCTTCACCGGCCGCGATGAGGATGTGTCCGACGAACGTCGCCACGCGCAGCGCTACACTCTGTCGCACCTCGCGCATGACGTCAAGAATCAGACCGGTCTCGGCGAGCCTGTTCGCGACTGGTTCCCGATCAGCTTCATGTCCACGTTCTCGGATTGGGCTGACCTGGTTCACGGACCGGAGCATGACTGGGGCCAGCTCTCCTGCGGTTGCCACCCGAACTGCGGTATCGGCATGGCGCTGATGATCGATAAGGAAACCAAGGAAGCCGTTCCGGTGACTGCGTTCCTCAATGCCGATCGCCTGGCGAAGGACATTGCCCGTGTGAACGATGCGGCTCGCGGCAAGTACTTGACGATGATCGGCGCGGGTCTGGCGCTCATCCGCAACTACGAACCGAAGAATGCACCGACTCACTTCAGCATCTTCTCGCTCTTGACCAAGTTCGATAAGTGCTTTGGCGCGACCGGCCGCAACTACGGTAAGGTTTCCGCTGACCGCACCATGGAAGACATCAAGATGCGCCGCGCAGATCGCTGGAACTTCCTGTTCATCGCGGGTATGTGGTTCCAGGATCTCTTCAACTACGACTTCCGCCGCACCGAGCAGTGCATTATCCCGTACGCAACCCAGGAGGGTGAGATCAGCTTCTGCGCGTACAACACGGGCGTTGGCTGGAGAAACATCATTGAGAAGATGCACATGACCTCGTCGCTCACCAAGTGGTATGAGGAGCACGGCCGGCATGAGATTTTCGCAGGCGGCAAGAAGGTTGGTCTGGAGAAGGAAGCCAAGTACGACCTGGTCCTGAACCAAGCACACGTGGACTCTGCTGCAAACGACACCTTCGACAAGAGCGGCATCGCCAAGAACGCACGCGAGGAAAAGATCCGCGCTCGGGATCAGAAGCTGAAAGAAGATGCCGAGAACGCTCGCATGGCCAAGCTGTATCGCAAAGAAATTCTCAAGGAGCCGGAGCTTCCTGGCGGGTTTGTTGCGATCGGCGAGATCGGTGGCTTGGGTGGTATCAAGCCCGCCGCACCGCTTGAAAGCAAGGCTCAGGTTGTCAACAATATCGAAGAAACCGTAGCCGGCGACTAGTCTGTTCAACGTGACGAGAAACCCAAAGGCCGCCTGAGAGGGCGGCCTTTGTTGTTACGTAGTTGTTGGACTTCGACGTACCCCGTACTCTGGTCGATGTCCTTCATCTCTAGCTACCTAGGCGGGTTTCCGATGACGCCACGCTCGCGTTTTCGTCTCGGAGGGATGGACGCAGCACTCTCTTCATATGACCGACAATGACAATTTGCTTACCATTTGGAGTCATCTGCGGTATTGCAGTTGATGCATCATAAGAAGATTGGAGTACTTTGTGACCCAGAGCTACATAAATCGGATTGCTACGGCTGTGCCGCAGGATGATGTGCACGGAGCCTTCGTAGCCTTTGCGGACCAGATGCTGGAAGATCCTCGAGTCCAACCTGTGTTTCGGCGTATGGCTGCGCGCTCAGGAATTCGGAGACGTTTCTCTGTACTGACGCCGAACGCAGCAAGTACAGAGTTCACCGTCAATGCTCACGAGTTCTACACCCGTGGAAGCTTTCCAGACACGGCCAAGCGCATGCAAATTTTCGAGCGCTTTGCTCCCAGGCTCGCGCAGCGTACCCTCGATAAACTCATGCTCTCGGATGAAGAGCGTCACGGCATCACTCATGTGCTGGTTACGTCCTGCACTGGTTTGTATGCGCCAGGGCTCGACTTCGATATCGTCGACCATCTGGGCTTAGATACGTCTGTGGAACGCACGATGATCGGGTTTATGGGATGTTATGCGGCGATCAACGGCCTGAAGCAGGCTAGGCATATCGTTCGTTCGGAACCAGACGCCAAGGTGCTTCTGGTCAACCTGGAGCTATGTACCCTGCATTTGCAGGAGACACAGGATCTCGAGCAGGTTTTGTCCTTCCTGGTATTTGGTGATGGTTGTTCAGCCAGTCTTATTAGCTCTCAACCCACCGGCTTTGCCATGGATAGTTTCCGCTCCGTGCTGATCCCTGAGACGCGAGGCTTGATCACCTGGCGGATTCGCGGCGTTGGATTCGACATGCTGCTATCCGGCAAGGTGCCGGGCGAGATCGGTAAAGCGCTGGCGGTCTCCGGTGGCGAGATTCTCGGCAAGCATTGCAAGGAAGACATTTCGCTGTGGGGTGTTCATCCGGGCGGTAAGTCGGTGTTGGACGCGGTGGAGCGGGGCCTGGGGCTGGACGAGCACGCGCTGGCGGCGTCGCGACAGACGTTGGAGTGCTTTGGCAACATGAGTTCGGCCACCGTGATGTTCGTGCTGGAGAGGCTGATGCAGCATGCGCAGCCAGGAGAAAAGGGCTGTGCGATGTCGTTTGGTCCCGGGTTGACCGCAGAGACGATGCTCTTCCATGCGGTCTGACCAGAGTATCGACTTAACGCGACGTGCGACACCGTCGGAGCTGCCGGAGTGGATGGATGAGCCTTGCACTTACGAGGACTTCCGCCATTGCCTGAAGGATCTAGGGCAGGTGAATCGGCTGACGTTGTCGTATCGGCCAACACTGGCGTTCCTGGATGCGGTGCTAGCGGCTAAGCCTGGGCAGGCGTTACGGATAGTGGACGTGGGCTCGGGTGGCGGCGACGTGCTGCGCTACGTAGAGCGATGGGCTGAGCGGCGCGGCGTTCAGGTGAAGCTTACGGGTATTGACCTGAACCCTTACGCTGCGCGGGTTGCGCGGGAACTCATGCCCGCTTCGAGCGCTATCCAATGGCTTACCGGTGACGCTTTCACCTATGCAGAACCGGTGGATGTGGTGCTGAGTTCTCTGTTCACGCATCACCTGGAAGAGCCCGAGATCGTGCGCTTTCTCGGATGGAGCGAAGCGGTTGCGCAGCGCGGATGGTTTGTCAACGACCTGTGCCGCGAAGTTGTGCCGTACAAGCTGTTCGGAGTGCTGGCGAAGGCGATGCGATGGCATCGGTTTGTGCAGCATGATGGTCCAGTGTCGTTCCGCCGCAGCTTTCGAGAGGACGATTGGGAGCGGATGTTGCGCGAGGCTGGGATCGCGGTTGCGGAGGTTCGGCTCGCGCGATGGACTCCAGGACGATTGTGTGTGGAGCGCATGAAGTGAAGGCTGAGGTTGTGGTGGTTGGCGGAGGACTGGCCGGTGCGGCTGCCGCGATTCGGCTGGCCCGGGCTGGTCGCGAGGTGGTGGTGATCGAGCGCGCGGCGCAGGCTCAGCATAAGGTTTGTGGAGAGTTCCTTAGTCGCGAGGCGCTGAATTATTTGGAGTTGCTTGGGCTTGGGGTCGTGAGGTTCGGTGCGGTGCCGATCGGAGCGGTGCGGTTGGCCTGCAATGGTGGGGTGAGTGAGGCGCAGCTGCCGTTCCCTGCGGTGTCGCTAACCAGGCGGCGGTTGGATGAGGAGCTGCTGCAGATGGCGGTGGGTGCCGGCGCCCGGGTCCTGCGCGGCTGCCGCGTGCAGGGACTCGAGCGAGAAGGCGCTGGCTGGCGCGCGGTGATGGAGGGCGCCGAGCCGGTGGGTGCGGCTGCGGCGTTCCTGGCCACGGGCAAGCATGATCTGACTGGCCGGGCTCGGCCAAAGGGGAAACAGTCGGACCTGGTGGCGTTCAAGATGTACTGGCGGCTTACGCCTGCGCAGGCTGCGGCGCTAGAAGGCCATGTGGAACTGCTGCTGTACCGCGGTGGCTATGCAGGGTTGCAGCCGGTGGAAGACGGTGCGGCTAATCTGTGTTGCCTGGTGCAGCGCAAGGAACTGCAGCAGTTGGGAGGCCGATGGGAGCACCTGTTGGCCGCGATGCAGCGCCAATGCGGGCTGCTGCGGGAGCGGCTGCAGGGGGCGCAGGCGCTGCTGGAGAGGCCGCTGGCGGTGTCGGCGATCCCTTATGGCTATGTGCGTGAGGCAAGTGACGGCGTGTGGGCGCTGGGCGACCAGGCGGCGGTGATTCCATCGTTCACTGGCGATGGGATGTCGATTGCGCTGCATAGCGGATACCTGGCGGCGGCGATGTATCTGCAGGGCGAGAGCGCCGAGCAGTTTCAGGAGAAGCTACGCGGCGAGCTCTCGAGGCAGGTCGCTCTGGCGACCCTGGTGTCGCGCGGGCTGGTGTGGCCGGCGACGCGCGGGGTGTTCAGCGCCGCGGTCGGGCTTTGGCCGGGGGTGTTGGGTGTGGTGGCTCAGAGAACGCGGGTTTCAGAAGTGGCGATACTGGCTTAGGGCCCCCTCCCCCTACCATGCTTTCCTTTGTAAGTGATTAGCAGTATTGCGGCTAAGGGACAAAGCGCCCTATCCATTGGCATTGTGGGTGGTTTTGAAGAAGGCAATTCAGTCGTTGCGCCTGCGGCTCCACTTCGGCATGCGGCAGCAAGGTGGGCTCCTTCGGAGCTGCATCTTTGTGGCAGGGCTGAAGCCGTGCCCTTCCGGTTCTGAATGGACGGCGAGGGGGATCCGCGGGTATCGGAAGATTTGGGGTCTAGTTAACTTTGGGGTCTAGCTAAATTGTACGGGGTTGGAGGTAACTATGCCGGGTCTTGGAAATATATATCGCCTGTGTTGATAGGGGTTTTGGGGTTTTCGGGGTGGATGGGGGGTTGACAGATTTTTGTGGGGACGTGGCGTTGCCTCGTTATACTGGTGGCCTCTTCAGCTGAGGACGTGCGATTCCTTTGAGGCCGATTGGAGGTGAAGGATGGCTACGGTTACGGATGGCAGGATCGTTGCGGTGGATGCTTACATCAACAGGGCGGGGGAGTTTGCGCAGCCGGTGCTTTGGTATGTGCGCGAGGTGATGCATGCGGGGGCGCCGGGGGTGGTTGAGGCCATGAAGTGGTCGATGCCGTTCTTTGTGTATAAGGGCGTGATCCTGGGGAATATGGCTGCGTTCAAGGCGCATTGCAGCTTTGGGTTGTGGGGGACCGATGTGGTGGGGACCCTGCGGGAGGACGGCGTGGCGCAGGGTGGGAACATGGGGTCGTTTGGGAAGATTACGTCGGTGAAGGATCTGCCGTCGCGCGCCAAGCTGGTGGGGTATGTGAGGCTCGCCGCCAAGTCGATTGCTGATGGCGAGCGGACCAAGGCCTGGTCGCGGCCGAAGGTGGTGAAGGGCGAGGCAGAGGTTCCCGAGGCGCTGGCTGCGGCGTTGAAGAAGAACAAGGGTGCGGCGAAGACGTTCGCGGCGATGACTCCGGGATACAGGCGGGAGTATTGCCAGTGGATTGCCGAGGCAAAGCGGGAGGAGACGCGGGAGAATCGGGTGGCGACGGCGGTGGAGTGGATCGCCGAAGGCAAGGGAAGGAATTGGAAGTACGAGTCGTCCTGCGCGGAGGGCGAGGGGCTTCGCGTGGCCCGGCGATGAGTGTCCTGCGCGAAGGGCGAGGGGTTTCGTGCGGTGGGGCGGGGTGCTACCAGTGCTTTAGGAGAGGGGCGAGGAGAGGGGCGAGGAGGGCGGTGAGGATGCCATTGGCGCCGATGGCTACTCCTGCGAAGGCGGCGGAGAGGGTGTGTTGCGGGATGACGCGGGAGGCGCCGATGCCGCTGCCGGCAGTGCCTGCGGCGAGGCCTCGGGCGGAGGGCTCGTGGATGTTGAGCCAGTTCAGCAGGGGGTCGATGGAGATGGCGACGAGGATGCCGCCGAGGATGGCGAGGACGGCGGAGAGGGAAGGGATGCCTCCGATGCTGGAGGAGACGGCGATGGCGATGGGAGTGGTGAGGGACTTGGGCGCCATGGAGAGGGCGACGGCCTGGCTGCCGCCGAGCAGACGAACCAAGCCGTAGCCGCTGAGGATGCCGATGAGGGAGCCCGCGAGGAGGGCGGAGAGCAGGGGCCAGAAGCCGCGGCGGATGTGCTCGAGTGCACGGACCATGGGGATGGCCAGGGCTACGGTGGCGGGGCCGAGGAGGAAGTGGATGAATTGCGCGCCAGTGAAGTAGTCCTGGTAGGAGAGGTGGAAGAGGCGGAGGGTGATGCCTATGAGCACGATGGCGAGGAGGACGGGGTTGGCGAGGGGGCTGCGGAGGCGCTTCTGAATTTCGACGCCGAGGAGGTAGGCGCCGAGGGTGAGGACGATGGCGAAGAGGGGCAGTCCAGCGCGGACGGCGGGAGTGAGGGATTGGGTGAGATCGGGCCAGGTCATCGGCCCTCCTGGCGCGCGGAGGTGCGCGGGATGAAGATGCTGCGGCCGAAGCGGTGCATGATCCAGGCAGTCGCGATGAGGGTGAGGAAGGTGCTTCCGACGAGGGCGACAGAGATGGGCAGCCAGGCGGAGCGGAGCAGCGCGAGATTGGCGACGATGCCCACGCCGGCGGGGACGAAGAGAAGGCCGAGCCAGCTGAGCAGGCCGTCGGCGGCGTGCTGGAGTGCGGGGGCAGGTTCACGGCGGCGGAGGATGTAGAAGGCGGTGAGGAGGATCATGCCGAGGACGGGGCCTGGGACCTTGGTGTCGGTGGCGGCGCGCAGCGCTTCGCCGGCTAGCTGGAAGAGCAGCAGGATGAAGATGGGCTGGATCATCGACATGGGTTGAGGCTACACCAGGATGAGGGCGGACACAGTGTTGTGCGGGGAGCGGGCTTCGTGGTTGTACATGGCCTATTCATGCGCCTGGAATAGCTTTCTGCATGGAGGTCAGGACGATGGCAATCGGCGTTGCGGAACTGAACAGAATGCAAAACCGGTATCACACTGCGGTGGAGGACTGGATTGCGGCCATTCGCAAGGAAGAGGTCCTGGCGTCCGTCAACCATTCCGAGGCGGAGATCGATACATGGGAGGCTGCTTGCTTCGCGGAGGAAGATGCCCGGGGGAAGGCAAAGGCTGCCAAGAAGGCCTATGAAGACGCGCTACGGGAGAAATTCTTTAATTTCTAGTGGCAAGGCCGGCTACAAGGCTTGATATCTTCTCGCGTCGCGTGCGGCTGGGCCAGATAGACTGTCTGGAACATGTCGAAGGAAAAGATCGCGGAGCGGAAACAGGGAGTCTCGCGTAAAGGCGGCGACGAGAGTACGGGTGCGTCGGTGCCTGAGGCGCAGGGGTTGGGATTTTCGGCGCTGACGTTTCGGCGGCGGCTGGGGGCGTGGTATCGGGAGAATGCGCGGGTGCTGCCGTGGCGGGAGGTGGGGGATCCGTATGCGACGTGGCTGTCGGAGATCATGTTGCAGCAGACGCGGGTAGCGACGGTGATCGATCGATACCAGGAGTTTCTGCGGCAGTTTCCGACGATTCATGATCTTGCGGCGGCAGAGGAAGAGGATGTGCTGGCGCTGTGGAGTGGGCTTGGCTATTACCGCCGGGCGAGGATGCTGCACCGTGGAGCGCAGTTTGTGGATCGGGAGTTTGAGGGGAAGCTGCCGCGGTCGTCGATGAAGCTGCGGACGCTGCCGGGGGTGGGCGAATATACGGCTGCGGCGATTGCCAGCATTGCGTTTGGCGAGAGTGTGGCCGTGCTGGACGGAAATGTGGAGCGGGTGCTGCTGCGGGTGCTGGGACAGGGTGAGCAGAAGGGCGCGAGGGCGAGGGCGCGGTTGGCGGATGCGGCGCAGAGACTGATGCCGGCGGCGAGCCGAAGGTCTTCGGGCGAAAATGCGCCGGGGGATCATAACCAGGCGATGATGGAGCTGGGAGCGACGATTTGTTTGCCACGTGCGCCACTGTGTTTGCAGTGTCCGGTGCTGGAGCTATGCAGGACACGGGGAGAGCACGCGACGGGCGCGCGCGCCAAGATGCAGAGCCGGACGGTGGCACATCTATTGGCGGTGCGGAAACGTGGAATTGCGACCGAGGTTTTGCTGGAGCGGCGGGCGGCGGATGCGTCGCTGATGGCGGGAATGTTGGAATTGCCGGGGTTGCCGGCGGGAGCAACGCAGGGGCGTGAACCGGTGCTGCGGCTACGGCACGCGATTACGAATACCAACTACTACGTGCAGGTGTTCAGCGAGGGCATTGTGCCCAAGGAAGACACGCACGCGGGAGGGCTCCTGGTGGAGAAGATTCTGGCGGCAAAGGGCGATTTGCGGTGGGTGACGACGACGAAGCTCGCGCAGCAACCGCTGACGGGCCTGGCGCGCAAAACACTGCAGCGGCTGAATTTGATGGCCCTTCCGCAGGTGACGATTCGTCTGTAAGCGGCGAGGGTCAGGGGGTGGCTGAGGGTTGGAGAACGACGGCGGTGGCGGGGCTCTGGTTGCCCCGGGCGTCGATGGCGGTGACGGTGTACCGGTAGGTTGCGGAGGGGTTGGCGGTGGCGTCGTGGAAGGCGGGCTGGAGGACGGGCGTGGTGTTCAGCTGGATGCGGGAGGTCGCGGATTGCGCGGCCGCATTGAGGGTTTCGCGGTAAACCGTGTAGCCGGCCAGGGGCGTGATGAGGCCGGCTTCGTTGATCGGCTGCCAGACCAGGTCAACAGCAAAGGCTGGGGGTGTTCCGGTGAAGAAGCCGGCGGCAGTGAGGCCGATGGGAGATGGGGGTGGGTAAATCTTTAGGAGTGTGAAGTTTACGGGGATTGAGAGATCGCTGCGCAGTTCGATGGAGTGGTTCGCTAGCTGGAGGATGGTGCGGCGCTGGGCGATGTATTGATAGGGTGTGTCGGGGAGGACGGCGGTGTCCAGTGTGCGGGCTTGTACGCCCTTAGAATCATTGGTTTGCAGCCATACGGTGGACGGTGCTGCCTTTGTTTTGGTGGCCGTGGGCTCGGGAACTATTGATTTGATGGGGGTTATGGCTTCACGACGGAGGACGACTTCGCCGGGGGAGGGGGTCCATTGGAGGAGGATGCCGAGGCGGGAGCCTTCTGCATGGAAGTTTTCTACGCGGGCGGGGGCTGGGCCGGAAGCTGTAAATGCTTGATTCGATGGGCCTGCGGAGCGGTTGGCTGGGCTGAAGAATTCGACGCGGTAGACCAGGAGTTGGGGGGTGCCTTCGGTGAGGGTGGGTGGGAGGGTGTCGGTCCAGGTGACTAAGTTGTGGGGATCATTGGAGTTAGAGAGGGGGACCGAGGTTCGCGGGGAGACGGGGAGGCAGGGTTGGTGGGGGAGCTGGCGGCACAGCTGGCCGGAGAGGGTTGGGCCTCGTAAAGGTAACTTATCAGTGGAGTTAGCGGGTGCGGTGAAGTGGAGTTCGATGCTGTTGCCGATGCGAGTGGCGGTGAGGTCGCGGACGGGTTGAGGAAGTTTGAGGGAGGGCGCGCGCGGGGGGGCGGGGCTGGCGCATCCAGTGAGGATAAGTGCCGCGCTGAGAGCTAGATAGCCGAGGAAGGCGGGGATGATCTGGCCGCTGCGGCGATACGGGTCCATAGAGATGAGCCTAGCATTTTTGGGCAGACTTAGCCCGGTTTCGGGTACTCACCGACATGTTTAGCCTGGTTTCGGGGCGCGCGTTTGGAGGAGGGGTGCGCCAAATGACGCAGGTGGTTGGTCATGGTCAGAAGGGGAAGGGACAAGCTAGCCCGCGAAGGCGTCCGATTCGGAATAGGGTCCGCGGAAAGGTGGTTGGCGATCTGCCTGAACAGCGTACGCGTATCCAAGTGATGTTCGCTGGCGAGGTAGGCGCGCTGGAGCCTGTGGGGGGCGCCGCCGCTACCGTTCAAGCGGGTGGCAGGTTTGAATGCGTGACGCTGCCGGGGCGTTCCTCGCTTGAAGTAGGTGAGTTCTCGGGGCCTGAGCCGAATGGCAGAAGGGTGGGGGATGAAGTAAATCGATTTAATTTGGGGAAAATGAGTATAATTCCGCTTCGACTTGCAGTCGAGTGGAGATGCGCATGAACGTTCGCGGAGTGGTGGCGTCTGGGTTGGTGTGGATGGGTTTGGGGATTGCGCCGGCGTGCCTGGCGCAGCGGGCGGTTCAGGCGCCGTTCAAGACGGCTGTTTATATTCCGGTGAGCGTGGTGCTGAAGATGCGGGACCGGGCGTGGCTGGAGAGTAGCTGGGCGCAGCTGTCGGGACAGGTGCATGTCGATAAGGTTTATATCGAGACGTACCGGAGCAGGGTGGTGGCGGATGGGCCGCTGATTGACGAGGTGAAGAAGTTTTTTGCGGCTAAGGGGGTGGAGGTGGCAGGTGGGATCTGCTACTCGGATAGCGACAATGGGCAGTTTGTTTCGTTCACGTATTCGAAGGCGGCGGATCGTGCGTTTGTGAAGAAGATGTCGGCGCTGACGGCGCAGCATTTTGATGAGGTGATCCTGGATGACTTCTTCTTTGCGAATACGAAGGCTGCGTCGGATATTGCGGCGAAAGGGAATGAGGGCTGGACGGATTTTCGGCTGAGGGAGATGGATGAGGTTTCGCGCGAGCTGGTGGTGGGGGCGATGCGCGCGGCGAATCCTAAGGTGAAGGTGATCATTAAATTTCCGAACTGGTATGAGCACTTCGCTGCGAATGGATATGACTTGCAGGAGCAGCCGAAGATCTTTGATGGGATCTATGCGGGAACGGAGACGCGCGATTCGGAGGAGACGGATCAGAATCTGCAGCAGTATGAGGGGTACGAGATTGTGCAGTACTTCGAACATGTGGATCCGGGCAAGATGGGCGGGGGATGGGTGGATACGTATGACGTGCGGTATGTGGACCGCTACTCGGAACAGCTGTGGCTGACGGTGTTTGGGAAGGCGAAGGAGATGACGCTGTTCAACTACATCGACTTGCTGAAGGAGGCGACGCCGGGAGAGCGGCCGTGGGGGAAAGAGGCGAGTGATGTTTCGTGGAAGCGAATTGAAGAGCGGGCGAAGGGTGGAGGGTTAGCAGCGCCGACGTATGCCTCGGTGGCGGGCGATGCGCTGGACCAGGTAAAGCCGTTTGTGGGTGAGTTGGGCAAGCCGATGGGGATTGCCAGCTATCGGCCGTATCACGCGGTGGGCGAAGATTTCCTGCACAACTTTCTGGGGATGATTGGGATTCCGATCGATCTTTCGCCAACGTTTCCGAAGGACGCGCCGGTGGTGTTGCTCACTGAGGCGGCGAAGAGCGATCCGCGGATTGTGGAGGAGATGAAGGCGCAGTTGACGGCGGGGAAGACGGTGGTGATGACGTCGGGATTGCTAAGGGCGCTGGAGGGTAAGGGGATTGAGGACATTGTGGGGCTGCGGTACAACGCGGCGCCGGTGGCGGTGACGAAGTTTATTGGAGCGTATGGGCCGGGGGCGGGGACTCCGCTGGGGGACGCGGAGAAGCCGATACTGATTCCGCAGGTGCGGTTCTTTACCAATGATGCGTGGCCGGTGATTCGCGGGATTGCGGATGGCAATGGTTTCCCGATGGTGCTGATGGATGAGTATGGCGCGGGCAAGCTGTATGTGCTGACGGTTCCAGATAACTTTGCGGATTTGTACGCGCTGCCGGAGGGCGAGCTGGATGCGTTGCGGAGTTATGTGATGGGAGATTTTCCGGTGAGGATCGATGCGCCGGCGAAGGTGAGTTTGTTGGCGTATGACAACGGGACGATGGTGGTGGAGTCGTTCCGGGATGAGGCCGTGGAGGTGACGGTGCGGGTGAAGGGGAGTGTGGCGCGGCTGAAGAATTTGCAGACGGGGGTGGTGGTGGAGGGGACGATGGCGGGGAAGCTGTTGGCGCAGGGACCGATGGCGCGTGGGGAGATGACGTTTAAGGTGATGGTGCCGGCGCATAGTTATGTGGGGTTGAGGGGGGTGGAGTAGCGGCGCTTCTAGCTTTTAGCTTCTAGCTAAGGCAGGAACGGGCGCTTGCTGCGCAAGCGAGAAGCGGGTTCCTCGCTGCGCTCGGAATGACAGCCAGAAAGGCAAAGGCAAAAGCAAAGGCAAAGGCAAAGGCAAAAACCAATACGGGGGTCCTTCGACTGCGCGCTTCGCGCTTCGCTCAGGATGACGGCGAAAAACAAACAACGGCAGCGGCAACAGCAGAGGCGACGGCGACAGTGACCCCTCGGCGCTGGGATGCTTGAAATGAGGTGTGGGATGCGTGATGGCCGCGAGCAAACTGCGGGTCTCTCCGCTGCGCCAAACGATGGAGCCGTTTGGCTTCGGTCGAGATGACAGTTTGTTGCCGGTACGCTTGGGGTCGGGGTGAGAAAGGGGCGGAGAGCGGGGGTAATGTCCGCAGCATCGGGGCCCTTCGGCTGCGGCGATCGCAAAGGACGCGATCGCCTTCGCTCAGGATGACAGTTAGTCCTGGGGATGATTGGTCGGAGGGAATACTGTGGGGAGCGCGTTGAGGGTGACTAGGAGAGGAACATTTGTTCTATGGCTAGCCAGTCGTCTACGCGGCGGTAGGTGTTGATGTGGATGTTGGCTGGGGAGCTGTAGAGGATGCCTTCTCTTAACGTTTCACCGTGCTGGCTGGCCCGAGTGTCAGGGTTTTGGTTGGCTTGGAATAGTTTTAGCTGGCGGGGGTTGTCGTCGATGAGGAAGTCGGCGCGGAGGATGGATTTGTCGCCGCAGAAGACGATGTGGGAGGTGGGGATGAAGGGGAAGTGTTCGGCGAGCCAGTCGTACTTGGGGGCGAAGCTGGTGGGGACTTCCATGGCGGCGGAGGCGATGAAGATTTCGTAGCGGGACTGGAGGCGTTGGAGGACGCGCTGGGCGTGGGGCATGACGCGGAGGACGCGGAAGAAGTCGGCGTCGCGGAGGTAGTTGTCGAGGGTGGGGTGGTGCTGTGCGGGGATGGCCTGCCAGAGGCGGCGGCCGCGGAGGTCGTCGAGGGTGATGGCGGCGGTGTGGTCGTTGGCGAAGTCGCGGTTGTAGCGGGTGAGGTGTTCTCCGAGGGCGTCGGCGATGACTTCGTCCATGTCGACGGCGATGACTTTACGTTCTTGCTGGGGCTGGGACATGCGGTGAGAAAGGCTCCGGTAGTTGGATGCGGCGGGAGAGAACCCATGTCTCAGGAGCGAGACATGGGGCACCCATTGTTCTGGCGATCAAGAGGTGGCGGCGGCTAGTTTTTCGCCGGGGGCCCAGCGGATGGGGGCGTCGTTGCGGGGGTCGAAGAAGAGCATGCGGCCGCAGGTTTCGCAGGTGAAGATGGTGTTGGCGTATTCGCTGTTGGGGTCGCGGTCGGTGAGGTCGTTCCAGCGCTGGGGGCGGACCATCATCTGGCAGGCGGCGCACTTGTGGTCGATGGCCTGGGAGACTCCGGTGCCCTTGGCTTTGGAGATGCGGTCGTAGACGGAGAGGCGGGCTTCGTCGATTTGAGCGCGGAGGGCGGCGCGTTCGGATTCAATGCCGGCGATGGCGGCGGTGTTGCGGGTGGCGATGTCGGCGGCACGGACGCGCGTGGCGGCGAGGGTGGCGGTGGTGACTTCGAGGGTGAGGGTGGCTTTGCCGCGGGCGAGGTCGAAGGCGTCGGTGCGTTCGAGGGAGGCGAGCTCTTCGTCTTCGAGGGTGGCGATGGCCTGTTGGGAGAAGGAGATTTCGTGTTCGAGGGCGGTGATCTGGGCGGCGGAGGTGGCAGTCTCCATCTGCTTGCGGAGGCGGGAGATTTTGCCCTGGCGATCTTTGACTTCGAGCTCTTGCGAGCGGCGGAGGGTTTCTTCTTTGAGGAGAGACTTGTTGGCTTCGGCGAGGGCGACTTCGGCGTGGGCGCGGGCGGTCTGGGCGGCGGTGACCTGGATGGGGGCGTCGGCTAACTCGGCGCGGAGGCGGCGGAGCTCGAGGTCCTGGGCCTGGAGGATGATGAGGCGTTCGAGGTCGGCATTCATAGGGCGGGGGATAGGGGATAGCGGATAGAGGATAGAGAGAGGCGGCGCGGTTGCGGGATGCTGGTCATTGCTCGCCCTCCTTTCGCGTGAATGGCTGATGAAAGGCTAACACTTTGGGCGTGGGGGCGAGGACGGTCGACAGGAGAGGGTGGGCCGTAGAGGGGCTGGGTGCGGCTGCGGATTGAGCCGGGAGTGGATGTTCGAAGGGAGCGCCGGAAGGGTGATTCGGATGCCGGTTGAGGGGTGGGGATACCCAAATTTATGTCGTAGTTTTGCACAGTCAAAGGGGAAAAGTGGCAAATGTTTTCCATTCTGGAGGGGAGCGGAGGCTGGGGTGCGGGTGCGACGTCGCCATGCAATCATTGGTATCCCCAAAGGAAGTATGAGATGAGAGGCGCGACATGAAAAAGATGCGTTATTTCAGGTGATTGGAACATCAGGTGCGGGCTTAACTGAACGGAGTCGAGCCATTTCTCAAGCTCGAATTCGTTCGAGACGTCGCAGGTCATCTGTCTTCAGAGGAGTTTTCATGCGCAAATCGATGTTGGCCATCCCCATAGCACTCCTGGCAAGTCTTTCGCCCACGGTCTTGAGAGCCGCGGACATTACCTACAATGTCAATCAATCGGTTGGAGCCAGCGGTAGCGTGACCGGCTCCATCACAACCGATGGAGGCACCGGAGTTCTCGGGACCGCCGACATCCTCAACTGGAACCTGGTAGTGAATGACGGCACGAACCCGACGTTTGACCTCATCGGCATGACCAACTCCGCGGAAGAGGTGGTTGGATTGGATTTGAGTGCAACGGCGACACAGCTCTTATTCAATTACAGCGGGAGTGATGGAGGGTTCTTCTTACTCGAGAATCTAACCATTGGCGATGGTGGGCCCTTTGCCTGCTTTGAAGCCTCCGCGGGGTGCTCCAGCGCCCCCCCCGGTGAAAGTCTTGCCGCATTAGACGGTGAGGGCGACGAGGTTTTCACAGCGTTAGAAGGCACAGGTGTAATTGGAACGACGGGGGTCGCACCCACTCCTGAACCGGGCAGCCTGCTGCTTTTGGGCACGGGCCTGGTGGGGCTGGTGGGGATGGGCTGGCGGAAGGCTGTTGCATAGACGTTGTTGCTGATTTCTGAGAGCCCCGGCTTTGGCTGGGGCTCTTTGTTTGCATTGGGGTGCGGGGTGATGGAGTGGGGCGCGGCGATGAAGATGCGATGAAATGGGCTGATTTGTGAATCGTTGGGCGAGGGTGGGGCGTCTGAATACAACCCAATGGCAGCAGCAGCAACAATGGAGATGACGACGACGGTAGCCGCCCCTGCGGCTCCGTGGCGTCCGCGAGTCAATCCCTGGATTGTGGCGTTGACGGTGACGCTGGCGACGTTCATGGAGGTGCTGGACAGCTCGATTGCGAATGTGGCGCTGCCGCATATTGCAGGCGGGCTGGGTGCGACGCAGGATGAAGCGACATGGGTGTTGACGGCTTATCTGGTGGCAAACGCTGTGATTCTTCCGGCGGGCGCGTACATGACGACGTTCATTGGGCGGAAGAAGTTTTACATGATCTGCGTGGCGCTGTTCGGGATATCGAGCGCGCTGTGCGGGCTGGCGCCTACGCTCCCGCTGCTGGTGTTCTGCCGGATTCTGCAGGGCGTGGGCGGAGGCGGACTGGCGCCGAGTGAGCAGGCGATCCTGGCGGATACGTTTGAGCCGTCGAAACGCGGGCAGGCGTTTGCGCTGTATGGACTGGCGGTGGTGTGCGCGCCGGCGATTGGTCCTACGCTGGGCGGATACATTACCGACAACTTTAATTGGCGATGGATCTTCTTTCTGAATGTGCCGATTTGTTTGTTGAGTTTGTTTTTGACGTCGCGGATTGTGGAAGATCCTCCGTATGTGCAGGAGCAGGTGAAGAAGACGCAGAGTGGCGGGCTGCGGCTGGATTTGATTGGGTTCGCGCTGCTGGGGCTGACGTTTGGGAGTCTGGAGTTTGTGCTGGACAAGGGCCAGGAGGATGACTGGTTCGGGTCGAAGATCATCACGTTCTTTGTGTGCATGATGGTGGTCGCGTTTGTGACGATGATCTGGTGGGAGTTGAAGGAGCTGCGCGAGGGGCGGCGGCCGATTTTGAATCTCACGCTATTTGGGCGAAGAGTATTTTCGATCAGCTTTGGGCTGATGTTTGTGCTGGGCTTCTGCCTGTATGCGACGACGCTGTTGATCCCGCAGTTTGTGCAGACGCTGCTGGGATATACGGCGGAGCTGGCGGGGCTGGTGCTGAGTCCGGCGGGGTTCATGATGATGTGCATGATGCCGGTGGTGGGCGTGCTGAGCGGCAGGGTGGATCCGCGCAAGCTGATTGGGTATGGATTTGTGATGCTGACGCTGAGCCTGGTGTGGATGGGGAATTTGAGTCTACAGCTGAGCTATGGGCAGCTGGTGTTCATGCGCTGCTTCCAGGCGTCGGGGCTGGCGTTCTTGTTTATTCCGATTAATACGATTGCGTACATCGGGGTGAAGCAGAGCGAGAACAATGATGTGTCGGGCTTGACGAATCTGGCGAGGAATATTGGCGCGAGCTGTGGGACTGCGTTTGTGGCGACGATGCTGACACGAAGGACGGCGGCGCATGAGAACTCGGCGATCAGGAATCTGGCCGCGGGCAGGCCGGCATTCGATCGCGTGGTGAGGGAACGCGCGGCTGCGTATAAGCCGGGCAATGGAGCTGGGGTGCACAACGGGCCGTTCGGTGGGGCGAGCTGGGGCGCGATTCACCAGGCGCAGGCGTCGATTTATAACCAGCTGCATGCGCAGGCGGCGACGCTGGCGTATGTGGACATCATTCGTTACCTGGTGATTTTTTGTGTGTGCATGCTGCCGCTGCTGTTCTTCATTCCCAAGGCTCCGAAGAATATGAGCGTGGGGCATTAGGGCAGGGATAGAGTGTAGGGGATAGAGAAGGAGCGCGTGTGCTATTCTTCCGCGCATGCTGATTATCCTGATTATTCTGCTGATTGTTATTGGTGGCGGGGGCTATTACATGGGCCCTGGTATTGGGTACTACGGCGGCGGGACGCTCGACCTGATTATTGTGCTGGTGATTCTTTACCTGCTGTTTGGGCGGGGGCGCGGGCGGCTTTAGGTGTAACAGATTGAGGTGGTAAGGCTGCTTCAGGGAGTGAGGAGGCGGCTTAGGTGGAGTGCGTTCGCGGTGGCATGGCCGAGGGCAGTGTTGTCGAAGATGACCCAGAGGGTGGTGGCGGGGGGATCGGTGCGGAGGGTGTGGGCAATTTGGGTGAGGTCGGCGTTGGTGTAGTTGGAGTAGTAGGTGCGTGGGGCGCCGTGCAGACGGTAGTAGTGAAGATGCTGGGCGCCGCCGGGAGTGGCGGCCTGGGGTGAGCCCTTGGGCGGGTCGGCGGCGACACGGGCGACGGCGAAGCTACGCAGGAGTTGGTCGGCGACGGGGGTGAACCATGAGGCGTGACGGGGCTCGAGTGCGGCGAAGCTGGGAGCGGGATGGAGCTCGCGGACGGTGGTGAGGAAGTCGTGGACGAGGGGCTCGTCGAAGGCTAACGATGGTGGAAGCTGGATGAGGAGTGGGCCGAATTTGGAGCCGAGGCCCGTGACTTCGCTGAGGAAGGTTTGGAGAAGTGCTCCGGTGTTGGCGAGCTTGGCTGCGTGGGTGATGGTGCGGGGAATCTTTACGGAGAAGAGGAAGTTGGGAGGGGTGGTGGCGGCCCAGCGCTCCCAGGTTTTGCGCATGTGCGGACGGTGGAAGCTGGAGTTAATTTCGACACAGTGGAGGCGGTGGGCGTAGCGCTGGAGGTGGGTGAGCTTGTCGGCTCCGGGTGGAGGAAAGGCGGCTGTGTGGTCCTTGGGGAGGGTCCAGCCGGCAGTGCCGATGTGGATGTTGCTGAACGTGGGCGAGTTGGGCGGAGTGGATTTCCGAGGTGATTTCATGGCGGGACGCGAGTGGGCGCGTAGAGAGTAAGACGCATCTTACTGGGAGTGCCGCAACCTGCGGTGAAATGGCGAAGATGCCGGGCCAAAGGAGGGGTGATGGAAGAGAATTTAAAGGGCAAGCGGATTGCGATCCTGGCGACGGATGGTTTTGAGCAGGTGGAGTTGACGGAGCCAAAAAAGAATTTGGAAGATGCGGGCGCGAAGGTGACGGTGTTGTCGTTGAAGCCGGGCGAGATCAAAGGATGGGACAAGACGGACTGGGGTAAGAGCGTGAAGGTGGATGGCGTGGTGAAGGACGCGAAGCCTGATCAGTATGACGCGTTGGTGTTGCCGGGTGGGCAGATGAATCCGGATGTATTGCGCACAGATAGTAGCGCGGTGACGTTTGTGCGGACGTTTGTGGAGAGTGGAAAGCCGGTGGCGGCAATCTGTCATGGGCCGTGGACTCTGATTGAGGCGGACGTGGTGCGCGGCAGGACGATGACGTCTTGGCCTTCGGTGCACACGGATTTGAAGAACGCTGGAGCGCACTGGGTGGATGAGCCGGTGGTGGTGGATGGCAATCTGATCACGAGCCGGAAGCCGGAGGATATCCCTGCGTTTTCGCAGGCGATTGTGGAAGTGCTGACGCCGCAGAAGCGCGCGGCGGCGTAGCGACGGAGTTTGTCGTCGGCGATGAAAATCGTCGACCGACGGGAGAAGGGCAGGGCTTCGGCTCTGCCCTCTTTTTTGCGTGGAGCGGGTGTAAGTTTTTCTTGACAAAGGAATTAAGCTGGAGCAGACTTCTCCCGTAGTGACGAGACGCATCTGTAGAGACGATCTCCTACAGCCGTTTTACCGGCCCCCTGAAAAAAACTTTGAAGCCCCTGTCGCCGCGACGCGGTTGTGTGCGCGATGGGATCGACCGTGGCGGCTGTGCTGTGCGGCTGCTTCTTGCAGATGAGGCGTGGTGATCAGCCGGAGGAGGCTGTGGACATGAAGATATCGTGTGTGTCGAGCGTGGTGGTAGCGGTGGCTTTCAGTACGGCGTGTATGGGGCAGATGGTGTCGGGGGCGCGGGATAATCCAATGGCGGGGCCGCCCAAGGTGCTGTTCACGCAGCGTGAGTTTGTGAAGCCGGGCAAGGGTATGGCGCACGTGAAGAGCGAGGCAGCGATGGCATCGGCGATGGGCGCGGCGAAGAGCCCACTGTATGCGCTGGCGTTGAGTTCGATCACGGGGGAGCCTCGCGTGGTGTTCCTGTCTGGCTATGACAATATGGCGGACGTGGAGAGCACGTACATGTCGATGATGAAGCTCTCGGGGCTGGCGTCGAAGCTCGACGCGATGAACGAGACAGATGGCGCGCTGGTAGAGAGTGAGAACTCGGCGATCTGGCGGCTGCGGGAGGACCTGAGCAGCAAGAGCCCGTTGAACATTGCGAACATGAGGATGATGCAGCTGGTGCAGGTGGAACTGAAGCCGGGCTATGGACTGGAGTTTGAGAAAGTGGTGAAGCGCGTGGTTGACGCCTGGGGGAAGGCTGATCCGAGCTACAGTGCCGCCGTGTATGAGATGGCGTACGGCCATGCGACGGGGCCCGTCTTCCTGGTGCTTCTGCCGATGAAGTCGATGGCGTTCCTGGACAAGATTCATGACGAGCACGATGCGTTTGTGAAGGCAATGGGGGAAGAGGATGTGAAGAGTAACCGGGAGATTGCGAGGAGCGCGTATCTATCGAGCCAGTCGAACCTGTTCGTGTTCAGTCCGCGGATGAGTTATGTGCCGGACGGCTGGGTGAAGGCGGATCCTACGTTCTGGAATCCAAAGCCGAAGCCGATGGCGATGCCGATGAAGAAGGCGCCGGAAGGGCAGTAAGCGCTGGGTGAAACGGAACGGGCGACGCTTGTGGCGTCGCCCGTTTTGGTTTGCGGTGGCGGGTTAGTTGCCGTGGGCTTGTTTGGTGGGGAAGGGGTTGCGCTCGTCGAACTGGACCTGGTGCCAGTAGGGGTAGGCGAGGGGTTGGGCGCTCGCGGCGTCGAGTTTGGCTACTTCCTCGGGGGTGAGGTTCCAGCCGGTGGAGGCGAGGTTGGCGCGGAGTTGTTTTTCGTCGCGCGCGCCGATCACGAGAGTGGAGATGGTGGGGCGCTGGAGGAGCCAGTTGAGGGCTAGCTGGGGGACGGTCTTGCCGGTTTCGGCGGCGAGGGCATCGAGGGCGTCGACTACTTTGTAGACGTAGTCCCAGTCGGGGATGGGGCCGGCGTCGGTGACCATTTTGTTTTGCAGGCGGGAGGTTTCGGGGAGGGGTTGGCCGCGGCGGATTTTGCCAGTGAGGCGGCCCCAGCCGAGCGGGCTCCAGACGAGGGCGCCGACACCTTGATCGAGGGCGAGGGGCATGAGCTCCCACTCGTAGTCGCGGCCGACGAGGGAGTAGTAGACCTGGTGGCCGACGTAGCGGGCCCAGCCGTAGCGCTCGGAGATAGAGAGGGACTTCATGAGGTGCCAGCCGGAAAAATTGGAGCAGGCGATGTAACGAATCTTGCCTTGCGTGATGAGCTTATCGAGGGTGCTGAGGGTTTCTTCGACGGGCGTGGACGCGTCGAAGGCGTGGAGGTGGTAGACGTCGATGTAGTCGGTGTTGAGGCGCTTGAGGGAGTTCTCGACGGCCTGGATGAGGTGGTAGCGGGAGCTGCCAACGTCGTTGGGGCCGAGGTTGCGGCCGCGGAAGGTGCCCTTGGTGGAGATGAGGACGTCTTCGCGATGGAGATGGGCGATGGCTTTGCCGAGGACGGTTTCGCTGTTGCCGTCGGAGTAGATGTCGGCGGTGTCAAAGAAATTGCAGCCGGCTTGCATGCAGATGTCGATGAGGTGGGCGGCTTCGGCGTCCTGGGTCGAGCCCCAGGATTTGAAGAAGTCGTTGGTGCCGCCGAAGGTGCCGGTGCCGAAGCAGAGCTCGGGGACTTTGAGGCCGGAGCGGCCGAGAGAGCGGTAGTTCATTTTGTCTCCAGTGCAAGGAATCGAGAGTAGAGGATGGGTTGTCCGTTGTTCGTTCTCAGTTGTCAGTTCTCAGTTGTTCGTAAAGGCAACGGGTCGGGGAGCTAAGAACTGGCCACAGTGCCTTGGATGCGGGGGGGTGGGGCGAGGGAGCAGGAAAGGGTTGCGGCAATAAAAATCAATGCGTTGCGGGGTTGAGATCGGATAGACTGCTTGGCATACCGAAAATCTGAGTAGTGCCCGGGCCACGTCTCAAGGAATTCTTCCAGGAGTGATGATGGCCGATCTTGCTGTAGCGCCTTTCCGTATCCATGTGCATAAGCCGAGCCGCACGGCGGACCGCATTTTCTTTTCCGCGATGCCGTTTGTGATGCTGGCGATGGTGTTGTATGGGTTTGCGCGGACGTACTTTCTGGCGGGGATGGTGGCGGCCCCGCTGCCGAACAAGCTGATTCATATTCATGGAGCGGCGTTTACGTCGTGGATGATTTTGCTGATCGTGCAGACGGCGCTGGTGTCTACCAAGCACGTGAAGTGGCATATGAAGCTGGGGCTGTTCGGGTTTGGGCTGGCCGTGGCGATGCTGGTGCTGGGGCTGCTGGCTGCAGTGGACGCGATGCGGCGGGGCGAGGGGCCGCTGGGTCTGGATCCGCAGACGTTCTTCGTGATTCCGATTACGGCGATGCTGCTGTTTGGGACGCTGGTGTTCTTCGCGTACAAGCTGCGGCGGAATGCTGAGGCTCACAAACGGCTGATTTTGATTGCGACGATGGCTCTGATGGACGCGGCGATTGGGCGGTGGCAGCATCCGGCAATTTTGCAGCGGATTCCGCCGACGCAGGACCTGGTGATGCTGGCGCTGCTGTTGCTGCTGGTGTTCTATGACCTGTTCAATTTGCGTCGGGTGAGCAAGTACACGCTGTGGGGCGGGTTGTTTGTGATGGCAGTGCATTTGGCGCGGGTGCCGCTGGGGCATACGGCGGCTTGGCATGCGATGACGTCACGGCTGTTGTGAGGGGCGGCGGCGGAGGTGGTGAAGTTGTCAGTTGTTAGTTCTCAGGTGTCAGGAAAAACGCGATGATTCCAACTGAGAACTAACAACTAACAACCGAGAACGATCACTGGTTGGAAGCGGCGAGTTTGAGGCCTTGCTTTAGGGCGGCGGCGTCGAGGGCGGATTGGGTGCGGGGGAAGAGTTGGCGGGGGTTGGAGTCGGGGTAGAAGTGGATGGAAATTTCGGCGTGGGTGACGGCGTCGTCGATGCCGTTGGTGAAGGGGTAACCGAGGGATTGGAGGAGGTGGAGGGAGCCTTCGTTGCCGGAGGGATTGCCGTCGTCGCCGATGATGGCGAAGACGGTGCGGTGGGTGCGGAGGCTGGTGACGGTGACGAAGTCTCCGAGACGGGCGCCTAGTTTGCGCGCGTGATCGCCGAGGACGATGTAGTTGATGCGCGTGGCGTCGACGTAGCGGCGGGGGTTGCGGGGGTCAGTGATGGCGGGGTCGGTGAAGGCGGTTTGGGAGATGTAGTAGCCGGGGAAGGGGTCGTGGGGGGCTTGCAGGATGGGGACGGTGGGGTGGTCGTCGTCGGTGAGGTAGCCGACGATTTCACCGTGGCGGCGGCGGCGGTAGTGGGCGTCGCGCAGGTTGTCGAGGGTGTGGGAGCCAGGTGGGCCGTAGGCGTTGGGCGCGCCGTCGACGTCGACATCCATGCGGTGGGTGAGAATCGTGAAGTCCTGCGCGGACGGCGAGGGTTGAGTGCGTGGGGAGAGAGCGTCGCGGTGCTGGGCGTTGAGGGCGAGACAGATAAGGAGGGAGGCGGCGAGCGCGAGGGTGCGGTGGTGAATCGGCAAGCGCGTGGGTCTCCTTCTCGAGGTTAGACGCTGGGTGGTGCGATCAGGACGAAGAGGCTTGGGATAAGCTATCAGCTTCAAAGAAATGCAGGGATTATCTCCACTGCGCCGCGCAAAGAACGCGCGGCTCCGGTCGAGATGACAGAACTGTGCGGAATAATTTCTGCTCGATCGCAGGCGGATGTGAGATACAGGAAGAAGGCTCCATGGGCCGAGAGGAGACGTTGCATGCGCGAGTTGGTTGCGGGGACGATGGGTTGGAGTGGGGGCTGGCTGCGGTCGGCGGATGGAGCGGCTGTGCGTGTCGAGGAAAAGGGATGGAAGAGTGAGGCGCTGAGCAAGGTGCCGGAGGTGACCTTCCTGTTCTGGATTGTGAAGATCCTCGCGACGACGCTGGGAGAGACGGGCGGGGACGCGCTGTCGATGTCGCTGAATTTGGGATATGCGTTGAGCACGGTGATTTTGCTGGTGCCGTTTTTTGTGCTGGTGGGTTTCCAGATCAAGGCAAAGCGATTTCACTCGTGGCTGTATTGGGCGGTGATCGTGGGAACGACGCTGGCGGGAACAACGATGGCGGACTTTGCGGACCGGTCGCTGGGGATTGGGTATCCGGGGGGCGCATCGATTTTGTTTGCGTGCGTGATTGGGTCGCTGCTGGTGTGGAAGTGGTCGGTGGGGACGGTTTCGGTGGACAACATTGTGACGACCAAGGCGGAGATTTTTTACTGGGTCACGATTTTGTTTTCGAACACGCTGGGAACTGCGTTGGGAGATTGGACCAGCGAAGGGACGGGGTTTGCTGGCGGAATTTATCTGTTCTTCGGCCTGATTGCCGTGGTGGCGCTGCTGTACTTCTTCACCAAGGTGAGCCGGACGCTGTTGTTCTGGGCGGCGTTTATTTTGACGCGGCCGCTGGGCGCAAATATGGGCGACTTCTTGACCAAGCCGCATGCTCAGCAGGGGCTGAACCTGAGCCGGTTTGTGGCGTCCGGGGTGATTGCGGCGGCGATGATATTGCTGCTGATCGTGTTTCCGCAGAAGGCGGGGCAGCATCCGGGGGGAACAGGGGATAGGGGATAGAGTGCAGGGGATAGGGAAGGCAAAAGCGCTCTCTCTATCCCCTACACTCTATCCGCTGTAATTGTGTGCAGGCGGCCCGTAAGCCGAATTCTGTTTTAGACGATCATTCCTCTAGGCCATGCCTTGCGGCATGGCTCAAGCAACCTACCCGCAGGTTTCGGCTCATGCTTGCGCATGTCTCTTCGCCTGGGCGTGACGGGCCGTCGCGCGCTCGCAGTCTGAAGAGGGACGGCGAGACTCCCTGCCTATTTGGTCTTGCTCCGTGTGGGGTTTACCATGCCGCGACTGTTACCAGCCGCGCGGTGGGCTCTTACCCCGCCGTTTCACCCTTACCGCAGATCGCGTGCATGGGCTTCTCGCTTGCGCTCGAAGCCCAACAATCTGAGGCGGTTTGTTTTCTGTTGCACTGGCCGTCCAGCGAGCTTGCGCTCACCGTCCCGGACGTTATCCGGCACACTGCCCTGCGGAGTTCGGACTTTCCTCCCCCCTCCGACGCCTGACGGCGCGGAAGGCAGCGATCATCCAGCCGCCTGCACAGGGTTAAGTGTAGCAGTAAGGGATAGTGAGTAGTGAGTAGTGGGTAGTGGGTAGTGGGTAGTGAGTAGTGAGTAGTGAGTAGTGAGGCGGGAGTTGCGTGTTGTGGTTGGGAGTGAAAGGATTTGCGGATGAAGATTTCGCGTAGAGAGTTTGTGGGGCGGGGAGCGGCGGTTGGGGTGATTGCGGCTGTGGGGATGCGCGGGTTTGCGCAGGCGGGTGCGGCTGGCATGTCGATTCGGGCGGCTGGAGCGCGGCGCGGGATCCTGGCGGGGTGTGCGGTGAGTGTTCGTGCGCTGCGCAGCGATGCGGCGTACAAGAAGCTGCTGGAGGAGCAGGCGGGGATTGTGGTGGCGGAGAGCGAGTTCAAATTTGGACCGCTGCGGCCTACGCCGACTACCTTCTTTTTCGAGGATGCGGATTTTCTGGCGGCGTTCGCTGAGGCGAATGGGATGAAGCTGCGGGGGCATAACTTTGTGTGGCATCGGCAGCTGCCGAAGTGGTTTGACGGCTACGTGACCAAGGAGAACGCGGAGCAGGTGTTGGTGGAACATATTGAGCAGGTGGGGGGACGGTATGCGGGGAAGATCCATAGCTGGGACGTGGTGAATGAGGCAATCCAGGTGAGCGATGGATTGCCGGGCGGGTTTCGGGATTCGCCGTGGCAGAAGGTGCTGGGTGGGACGGGGGCGGTGCCGGAATATATTGCGGTGGCGTTCCAGACGGCGCGTACGACGGATCCGAAGGCGCTGCTGGTCTACAACGACTATGGGATTGAGGGGGAGGATGAGGCGTCGGCTAAGAAGCGCGCGGCGGTGATGGGGCTGCTGCGGGAGATGCAGCGGCAGAAGATACCGCTGGATGCGCTGGGTGTGCAGTCGCATATTTCGGCGGTGGGCAAGGATGGGCGCGTGCCGGTGTATGGCGAGGGGTTGATGCAGATGATCGCCGAAGCGCGGAAGATGGGGCTGAAGGTGCTGGTGACCGAGATGGATGTGAATGACCGCTACGTGGCGGCGGAGGTTGAGCCGAGGGATGCGGCGGTGGCGCGGATGTATGGGGGCTACCTGGGGACGGTGCTGCGGGATCCGGGGGTGATTGCGGTGCTGACGTGGGGGATTACGGACAAGTACACGTGGCTGAACGGGGAGGATTCACGCACGGACGGGCAGCCGGAGCGGCCCCTGCCGTTTGATGCGGCGATGCAGCCGACGGCGGCGTTTACGGCCGAGGTGAGGGCGCTGCGGCGGGCGCCAAAGCGGGGCTAATACGATTCGAGGAACTGGAGGGCTGGCTCTTGCGTAGAGAAGGTTACGGGCCTTGGGAGAGGTGCGTTTGCGGTTGTAATGGCTGCGAGACATGGATTTCCGGGCAAGGAGAGATGGCGTGAGGCAGAGGGGCTGGAGGTGCGGTGTATGGCTGCTGGCGGCGGCATCGGGACTCGGTGGGGGATTCGCGCGGGCGCAGGCGAGTCAGCCGGCTGCGACGCAGCAGGCTCCAGCGCAGCAGGCTCCAGCGCAGCCGGCTGCAGCGCCGGCTGGGATGATGTCGCGCAAAGAGGTTACGGGGATCGTTGCGGATTCGCGCAAGATTGTTTCGCCGAACGGGGTTGAGGAGCTTGTGGCGATTCCAGTGAATGGCACGCAGCAGTGGCTGTCGATACGGGGGAGGGACCGGCGCAATCCGATCCTGCTGGTGCTGCATGGCGGGCCGGGGTCGCCGACGATGCCCGCTGCTTACACATTCCAGAGTCCGTGGGAGGACTACTTTACGGTGGTGGAGTGGGACCAGCGGGGTGCGGGAAAGACGTACGGTGCGAACGATCCGAAGGCGCTTGCGGGGACGATGACGGTGGAGCAGATGACGAGCGATGCGGAAGAGGTGATTCGGTATCTGCAGACTACCTATGACAAGAAGAAGATTTTTCTGCTGGGGCACTCGTGGGGCAGTGTGCTGGGTGTGGAGGTGGCGCAGCGTCATCCGGAGTGGCTGTATGCGTATCTGGGTGTGGGGCAGATGGTGAACATGCAGAAGAGCGAGAAGATTGGCTACGACTTTGCGTTGCAGCAGGCGAGGGAGCAGCACAACGGGGAAGCCGAGAAGGAGCTGCTGGCGATTGCGCCGTATCCCGGAGACGCAGGCAGCATGACGTTCGAAAAGATTGGTGCGCAGCGGAAGTGGCTGATGTATTATGGCGGCCTGACGTATGGGAGGAAGGATTTCTCCTACGATGCGAATGCGGGGGAGCTCTCGCCGGACTACACGGAGAAGGATCTCGACAGTGTGGATGATGGCGGCCTGTACTCGGTGACGCATCTGCTGGGGCAGTTGATGGCGATGAACTTTGATGCGGTGACGACGTTCCGATGCCCGGTATTTCTGTTTGATGGGCGGCGGGATTATGCAACGTCGCATGAGCTGGCGGCGGAGTGGTTCAAGGAGATCAAGGCGCCGGAGAAAGAGTTTGTCTGGTTCGATCACTCGGCGCACATGGTGATGCAGGAGGAGCCGGGGCGCTTTTTGTATTCCCTAGTGAAAGATGTTCGGCCACTGGCAGTGGCGGCAGGCGACAGCGCGCCGGAGAATGAGGTTCTTAAGTGAAGCGGCGGCCGCACAGGATAGACTTAATGCAGATTACCCGGTGAGTTACTGATGGAAAAGAAGGAAGCATTCCGGATTGCACTGCAGTCGCTGTGGGCGAACAAGCTGCGCAGCGTGCTGACGCTGCTGGGCGTGGTGATCGCGGTGGCGAGCGTGATCGCGGTGGTGACGCTGATCAACGGCGCGAACGTGTATGTGGCGACGAAGATTAACAACCAGGGTGCGGATGTATTTACGGTGTCGCAACAGCCGGCGTTCACGACCAGCTACAAGGAATATCTGAAGTACCAGAAGCGCAAGGTGATCTCGATGGATGAGTACCGCGCGGTGCAGAAGGAGTGCACGTCGTGTGCGGAGGTGGGAGCGTTCCAGAGTTCGACGGGCGGGATTGTGTATGGGAGGCAGTCGAGCACGGACACGCAGATTCGAGGCTACTCGGCTTTGATGCCGGACATGCAGAACCTGAATATTGTGGAGGGGCGCGGCTTGACGCAGGCGGACGAAGACCATGCGGCCCCGGTGGCGCTGATTGGCGCGGACATTGAGGACAACCTGCTGAAGGGCGAAGATCCGATTGGGAAAGAGATTCGCGTGGACGGGGTGCCGTACACGGTGATCGGGCTGGGAGAGAGGCAGGGCAAGACGCTGGGGCGGAGCCAGGATAACTGGGTGGGCGTGCCGTTGACGTCGTATCAGAAGACGTATGGAACGATGAAGTCGGTGACGATTTACATGAAGGCGCCGAGCGGGGCGGAGGGGATGGTGGCGGCGAGCGACCAGGCGCGGGTGATCATGCGGGACATGCGCCATGACCGGCCGGGTGAAGACGACAGCTTCACGCTGGAGACGAGCGATACGCTGGCGGGATTGCTGTCGCAGATTATTAACAACATTGGCGGAGTGGCGATTGCGATTGCGGCGATCTCGCTGGTGGTGGGCGGCGTGGTGATTATGAACATCATGCTGGTGAGCGTGACGGAACGGACGCGGGAGATTGGGGTGCGGAAGGCGCTGGGGGCGAAGCGGCAGGATCTGCTGATCCAGTTCTTGATGGAGTCGGGAACGCTGTCGCTGATTGGCGGAGCGTTTGGGGTGGTGGGCGGAGTGATTGTGGCGAAGGGGGTTGCGATCATTGCGGGATTTCCGGCGGCGATTGCGTTGTGGAGTGTGTTTGCGGGACTATTCGTGGCGCTGTCGGTGGGGATATTCTTTGGAGTGTACCCGGCGCGAAAGGCTGCTGATTTGGATCCGATAGTGGCTTTGAGGAGCGAGTTCTAGGATGCGAGCGAGCGATCAACGCGAGTCGGTGAAGATGGCGCTGGATACGCTGCGCGCAAACAAGATGCGCTCGGGGCTGACGATCCTGGGGATTGTGATTGGCGTGATGACGGTGATTACGATCTCGTCGGTGATCAACGGCTTGAATACGTCGGTGTCGAACATGGTGGCGCAGTTTGGAACGAACGTGTTGTGGATGTTCCGGTTTCCAGTGATTGGGGTTCGGCCAACGGCGGAGATGCTGGCGCGCAAGCAGCTGACATTTGATGACATGGTGGCGATTTCACAATTGCCGCATGTGGTGGCGGCATCGGCTTCGCTGCAATATACGAATTACCAATTCAACGAAGGGTCGGTGACAGCGAAGTTTGGGCAGCGGAAGGCGGACAACGTTTCGCTGGAAGGAGACACGCCGTCGAATTCTGTGGTGTATGACACCGTGCTTACCGCGGGACGATTCTTTACCCAGACCGATTTTGACCGCGCGGCAGATGTGACCGTGCTGGGCCAGGATGTGGAGCAGGAGTTGTTTGGGAACATCGATCCTCTGGGCAAGGAAGTCGTAATTGCAGGACGGACGTTCACCGTAATTGGCGTCTTTGAGAAGCAGAAGACAGCGTTTGGCGGCGGCAAGAATCCGGCCGATAGCTATGCGTATTTCACGATCCCGACATTTCGAAAGCTGCATCCAGAGATTTTGGATTACTGGATCAGCGCGAAGTTCGACGACCAGAAGAACAAGGCGCTGGTGATGGATGAGATTCGCGAGCTGCTGCGGCGTCGGCGCAAGGTGCGGAATGAGCAGGCGGATACGTTTGCGATCTTCAGCTCGGATTCGATCACGAAGCTGTGGAACCAGATTACGGGCAGCTTGTTTCTGCTGATGTTTGGGTTGAGCGCGGTGGGGTTGATGGTGGGTGGCGTGGGCGTGATGAATATCATGCTGGTGAGCGTGACGGAGCGAACGCGCGAGATTGGGGTGCGCAAGGCGATTGGTGCGACCAAGCAGACGATTCTGCTGCAGTTTACGATGGAGGCGATTGTGCTGTGCGCGGTGGGTGGGGTGATCGGGATCCTGGCGGGGTCGGCCATTGCCATGGTGGTGAAGATATGGATTCCGTGCCAGGTGGGGTTGCTGTGGGTGCTGGCGGCGTTTCTGTGCTCGTGCGGAATTGGGTTGGTGTTTGGAATCTATCCGGCGTGGAAGGCGGCGAATCTGAATCCGATTGAGGCGCTGCGGTACGAGTGAGTAGTGAGTAGTGAGTAGTGAGTAGTGAGTAGTGAGTAGTGAGTAGTGAGTAGTGAGTAGTGAGTAGTGAGTAGTGAGTAGTGAGTAGTGAGTAGTGAGTAGTGAGTAGTGAGTAGTGAGTAGATTTTGTTAGCACAATTTGGTTCTTTTGTGGATGGTCGCTTGAAGGGTGGATATGGAGGCGTTCAGGAGCTTCAGGACTTCCAGTGAGATTGCCTGGACGCTCTCTAGTTCCTCGTTATCTCCGTAGCCCAGTCTCGATGCCAGTTCAAGCTGAGTCTGAACTTCCAAGGTAGATCCTCGGGCGATGCCCAAGAATTGTATGAACTCTCCCTTCGTGATGCCCCTGTTTCCTTCGGCTATGTTGCTCGGGATCGAGACAGAAGCGGGGCGCAGTTGGTTGGTGAGTCCAAAAATCTCTTCTCTCGGGAACTTGCGTGTTGCGCTGTATGTGGATGTCGACAGCGTCATCGCTTTCTGCCACATGATTGAACTGCGAAATGCTGATTGGACCATAGCTTGTTCCTCTGAGTGCCGGGGCGGTCTCTGTTAGCTATGAGTCTACGCACTTCACTACACTGGTGGGATGGATTGGATTGTGGCGGTGGTGCAGGGCGTGGTGGCGGTGCTTACGCTTTGTGGGGTGGCGTATGGGCTGATTGCGCTTTGGAGTGCACGGGATTTTGAGCGGGCATCGCGGGGTGGTAGCGCGGGTGGCGGTGGGGCGGTGGGGGTTTCGATTCTGAAGCCGGTGAAGGGTCTGGATGCGCGGATGTATGCGGGGTTGGTGAGCCATTGCGTGCAGGAGTATGCGGGCGAGTTTGAGCTGCTGTTTGGGGTGAGCTCGCTGGAGGATGCAGCGGTGGGCGAGGTGGCGCGCCTGCGGGTGGAGTTTCCGGCGGTGAGCATTCGGCTGGTGGAGTGTACGGAGAGATTGGGTGCGAGTGGGAAGATGTCGAATTTGGTGCAGATGCTGCCGGAGGCGCGGTTCGAACATGTGATTGTGAATGATAGTGACATACGCGTTTCTCCGAAGTATCTAGAGCGGGTGATGGCTGGGTTTGCGAATGAGAGCGTGGGGTTGGTGACGGTGCCGTATGTGGGGTGGGCTGAGGGTGGACTGTGGTCGCGGTTGGAGGCGCTGGGGATTTCTACGGATTTTATGCCGGGGGTGCTGGTGGCTCGGAAGCTGGAGGGTGGGATTCGGTTTGGGTTGGGGTCGACGCTGGCTACTACGAAGACGGCGCTGGCGGCGATTGGCGGGTTTGAGGGGATGGTGGATCAGCTTGCCGATGATTATGAGCTTGGCGCGCGATTGAGTGCCGCGGGATACAAGGTCGCGCTGGTGCGCGAGGTGGTGGAGACGACGGTGCCGGCGTATACGCTGCGCGGATTTTGCGAACACCAGTTGAGGTGGGCGCGGAGTACGCGGGACTCGCGGCAGTGGGGCTATGTGGGGTTGGGGGTGACGTATGTGCTGCCGTGGTCGATGGCGGCGATGGTGGCGAGTGGGTTTGCGCTGTGGTCGTTCTCGCTGTTCAGCATCGCGTTGCTGGTGCGGGTGAGTGTGGCGCTGACCGTGGGGGTGGGGATTCTGCGCGATGGGCAGGTGCTGCGGGATATTGTCTGGCTGCCGCTGCGGGATTGCTTTGGGTTGTTCTTCTGGGCGTGGAGTTATGCGGGGGATGAGATTGTTTGGCGGGGGGAGCGGTTTCGGCTGCGGCGGGGAGTGTTGGAGAAGCAGAAAGGCAGAGTGTAGAGCGTAGAGGGAGGCGCGGATGGGGCGGGGACCGGAGGCTGCGTCGGGGGAGTTGGTAGAGGCGGCGTTTGCGGCTGAGGGTGCGGCGGTGTGTGAGGGGTTGGTGCGGGGGCTGAGGGCTGAGGATAAGGGTAGGGTGGAGCGGGCGGCGCGGACGCTGAAGAAGATTTCGGAGAGGGATGCGGGAGCGCTCTATGCGTGGCGGAAGGCGCTGTTGCAGGAGGCGTTCGAGGCGGTGGATGTGCGGGTGCAGTGGAATCTTTCGATTGTGTTGGGGAGGTTGCCGCTGAAGGGTGCGGATAGGGCGGTTGCGGTGGAGTTGATGTTTGAGCGGCTGGGGAGTGCGAGTGGGTTGAATCGGACGATGGCGATGCAGGCGCTGATGGATTTGTCGGTGGGGGATGAGGGGCTGCGGGGGCGGGTGATGCCGATCGTGAGGGAGGCGCTGGAGGGTGGGACGCCGGCGATGCGGGCTCGGGCGCGGAAGCTGGTGGGGGTGTGGCGAGAGCGGCGATGAGGCGAGTTTGGTGCTCCAAGTAACTGCCAGTTAATGCAAGGGCAAAAGAAGAAGCAGATCCCTGCGGGATGACAGCCAGAAAAGCAAAAGCAAACGCAAAAGCAAAGGCAGGGGCAAAGGCAAACGCAAACGCAAACGCAAAAGCGAAGGCGAAGGCGAAGGCGGAGCGATCGTTAGCTGAGGGCGTCGTCCTTGCTCGTGGGGGTGTGGACGTGGGTGTGGATGTCGCCTACTACGTCGGTCAGGTAGTGGAGCTTGCGGCTTAGGGCTTGGATTTCGGCTTCGGCGCGGCGGTTGACTTCGAAGTCCAGTTCGCTGCGGACGCGGTCTTTGTGGTCCTGGCGGTTCTGGCTCATCATGATGACCGGTGCTTGAATGGCCGCGAGCATGGAGAGGAAGAGGTTGAGCAGGATGAAGGGGTAAGGGTCCCAGGACTTGCCGTGCGTGGCAACGAGGACAACGCTGAGGATGACGTAGCAGGTCATCGTGGTGAGAAAAGAGATGATGAAGGTCCAGGAGCCGCCGAAGCTGGCGACGTGGTCGGCGATGCGCTCGCCGAAGGTTTCCTGCTCGTCGATGAGTTCGTTGGGATTGCGCATGGCGCGGCCGGAGATGACGCGCTGGGCGTTGTGGATCTCGGTGGACATGACGGTGAGCATGTCGAGGCCGGCCATGGGTTTGGTTTGGAGGAGGATGGTGATGTCGTTGCGATCGATCTCGATGCAGGAGGAAGGTTCGGTGGCGATGGCGGTGGTGAGGTGGGGGACGCCTTCGAGCATGGAGGCGAAGCCGAAGAAGTTGCCGTGGCGGGGGTGGGAGAAGAGGACTTCCTGGCCGTCTTCGTCGATGAGCGTGACGTCGACGGCGCCGGAGAGCATGACGTAGGCGGGGCCGGAGGGCTCGCCGGCCTTGTAGATGCGCTGGTTGGCGGCGAAGTCGCGGAGCTCGACTTGTTGGGCGAGGACGGCTAGCTCGTCGTCGTCGAGGAGCGAGAAGAGCGGGACTTGGCGGAGTTCGTCGGTGTGGGAGGGCATAGGGGCAGAGGTAGTGAGTAGTGAGTAGTTAAGGGCAAAAGCAAAGGCAACGGGTTAGGTACAGCTTAACGGTTGGGTTGATTGCTGACGATCTCTTTGCCTCCGGATTTTACGAGAATGTAAACCGGGCCGGGAAGGGTGGGGAGTTGGTTGGGAGGGTCGGTGAGGGATTGCCAGAGGAAGATGCGTTGGGGGCCGGGCCATTTGGCGGCTAGGGTGGCGGGGGTTTCGAAGATGGGGGGGGCGTCGGGGAAGAAGCTGCCGTACCAGAGGTTGGAGCTGCGGCCTTCGAGGATGTGGATGAAGTTGGAGGCGTCGGGCGTGGGGGCGTAGGTGCTTGGGCGCTGGAGGTAGAAGGCTAGCGTGCTTCCGGATTCGTACTCGCCGTGGATTGCGATTAGGTCGTTGGGCTGGACTTGAGGGGCAATGGCTTCGGCTAGTTGCGCGGAGGTTAGGACGGGGGCGAAGGTCTGGAGGCCGAGGTGCGCGGCGAGCAGGAAGCCGAAGGCTCCGGCGGCGAGGGCGAGGTTAGCGGCGTGGGGCTTGGCGCGGCGGCGGCGGAGGAGGGCGGCGAGGGGGCCGAGGAAGAGGCTGAGCGCGGCGAGGGTGAGGGGGAGGCGGAAGAGGCCGAGGGCGCGGGTGTCGAGGTCGAGGAAGTGGCCCATGCTGAGGGCGTAGTCGGAGGGGTGTTCGGTGAGGAGGGTGGCGAGGTCGGTGTTGGGGGCGGGGGCGTGGGCGTGGAGGAGGATGTAGATTGCGGCGGCGGCGAAGAGGGTGCCTAGGAGGAGGAGGACGGTTGTGATGCGAATCGCGGTGATGCCGTCATTTATGGCGTCTCGCGCTTCGCTGTGACCAATGTAAGACCTGACTTGGGTGACCGCGTGTTGGGTCCGGGGGAGCGGCGGTTGATTTGCACGGCGGTAGATATTCGCGTGGACGAGCCAGCCCGCGACGAGGATGGCGAGGGCGGGGAGGGCGGGGAGAACGTAGTACTCCTGGCGCGTGGAGAGGGCGAAGAAGAGGAGGACGAAGGTGGCCCAGATGAGGAGGAGGAGAGTTCCGCGGCGTTGCAGGGGGAGAATGTGGCGGCGGAGCTGGTCGCGGAAAGTTTGGGTGTGGGACGACTTGCCGAAGAGGGGCGCGACCCAGGCGGTGGCCTTGAAGAGGAAGGCGGACCAGGGCATGAGCCAGATGAGGCAGAGGCCCCAGAAGAGCCAGAGGGGCGAGGTGTCGTAGTCGTGGGGGACGCGCAGGTTGAGGTAGCGGAGGAGGTGCTCGTTCATGAAGTAGAACCAGAACCAGCCGTGGACGTTGCCGTCGGTGGGGAGCGGGACTTGCCAGTGGCCTTGCACGAAATGGAAAGCGGCGGGCGTGCCTTGGGTGGGGTTGGCGAGGCCGGCGAGGATGTGCCAGGGGGCGGCGATGAGGAGGAAGACGAGGGTTGAGGTGAAGGGGTGGAGTTGGCGTAAGCGCGCGAGGCCGGGGCGGAGGCCACGCGTGATGAGGAGGTAGAGGGCGGCGATGGCGATGGGGAAGACCAGGCCGATGAGGCCTTTGGAGAGGACGTTGAGGGCACACGCAGCGGCGAATCCGTAGCAACAGATGCGGAGGCGGGTGGCGCAACTGCGGGTCTCTCCACTTCTCCCTCGGTTCGCTACGCTCTCTCGGGGTTCGGTCGACATGACAGGGATTTGGTGCGCCACAGTCGAGGTGACAGAGTGTTGGTTCGATCCGAGTTCTTCGGTGCGCCAGAAGAAGAAGAGGGCGAGGGTGGTCCAGAGGCAGACGTCGGCGTCCGGGAGGAGGATGCGGGTGAAGATGAAGATGCCGAAGCTGGAGAGGGAGATGAGTGCGGCGTAGAGGCCGGCCTGGGCGCTTTGGAAGAGGCGGCGAGCGAAGGTTTCGATGAGGAGAGCGAGGGCGAGGACGGTGAGGGAGAGCGGGATGCGCGCCGCTACGGCGAGGGCCCGGGGCGAGGTGGCGCCGCAGAGTTGGGAGACGCGCATGGAGGCGGCCATGGACCAGTAGAGGAGCGGAGCCTTCTCGAGGTAGCGGATGCCGTTGGCGTAGAGGGTGATGTAGTCGTGGCGGAGGAGCATCTCGCGGGCGACTTCGGCATGGACGGAGTCGGCGTCGTCGAGGAGCGGGGGGCTCATGAGGGTGAAGGAGGCGTAGAAGGCGATCCAGAGAAGGAGGAGGGTGAAGAGCGTGGAGCGCGGGCGCGGTGGCGTTGCGGCGGGCATTGGGATAAGTGTATGCGGGCGGAAGTTGATGGAGGTTGTGCGAACCCGCATCCTGGAATCTGTTCAGGAATTCGACAGGCATGTCCTGCCGGACGGGCCCGCTACGCGCGGGGCGGCAACTTCGTTGCGGGCAGAGGCCTTCGGCTGGGCGCTTCCGCTGGTCGCGAATGAAATCTTGTTATCGACCAACGGGAGGACCACGCGAAGCTGTAAAAAAGGCGTGCGAACGCCCGCTCCACGCGTAGTGGGTACTTAGTGCAGGACTGTTATTTGAAAGGGTCCAAGAACGGAGATGTGGGGTCACGTACACTGGCTGCGATGGCAAAGATGAAGCCCATGAAGGCGGCGGCGGAGGAGAGGCTGGTGCAGTTGGCGGGTGGCGGGCCGCCGGCGGAGATGGTGTTCGGGGACTGGTATCCGGCGCTGCGCGCGGAGGGGTTGAAGCGCGGCGATACGGCGGTTGCGATGCTGCTGGGGATTCCGATGCTGGTGGGGAGAAAGAATGATGGGGCGCTGTTTGCACTGCGGGATCTGTGTCCGCATAGGGGGATTCCGCTGTCGGCGGGTTGGTTCGATGGAGAGACGGTGCAGTGCAAGTATCACGGCTGGCGGTTTGAGCCTTGCAGCGGTCGGTGCGAGGAGATCCCTTCGCTGACGAGCTTCGATCATTTGGTGCCGACGAAGATTTATGCGAACGCGTTTCCGGTGGTGGAGCGCGATGGGTATGCGTGGGTGTATGTGCCGCCGGCGGGAGCGGGGCGGGTGGAGGATTTGAGTGGGTTGCCGCCGGTGCCGGAGTTGCCGAAGTTTGGGAAGCGGTATCGGAGTGCGCATCTGCAGGCGGAGCTGCCGTGCAATGTGGACCACGGGATTATCGGGCTGATGGATCCGGCGCACGGGCCGTTTGTGCATCGCGCGTGGTGGTGGCGGAGCGCGGCGAGCATTCATGAGAAGACGAAGAAGTTTGAGCCGCTGGAGGATAGTGAGCATGGTGGGCGGAATGCGGGGTTTCGGATGTCCGCGCATGCGCCTTCGTCGAACTCGGCGCCTTACAGGTTGCTGGGCAAGCCGGTGACGACGATCGATTTTGTGCTGCCGAATCGGAGGTACGAGACGATTCGGGCGGTGAATGCGAAGGGGCGGGAGCGGTGGTTTGCATCGCTGACGACGGTGACTCCGGTGACGGCGACGTCTTGCCGGATTGATGTGATTGCGGCGTGGGACATTGCGTATCGGGTGCCGTTTGTTACGCCGATTGCGCGGTATTTTGGGGCGAAGTTTGTGGCGCAGGATCAGCAGACGATGGTGGAGCAGGCGCGCGGGCTGCGGTCGAACCCGGGGTTGATGTTGATTGACGATGCCGACATGCCGGCGAAGTGGTACTTCGCGCTCAAGCAGCGGCGGCTGACGGGCGAGGGGGAGCATCCGCTGAAGGGGCCGGTGGAGCTGCACTGGCGGAGCTAGAAGCGCGACCGAGGTGGATGGGTTAGGCGGGGCGGGTGTGGATGGTCTCGAAACGTTCTTTGAACTTGAGGATGGGGCGTTCGAAGAAGTGGTAGGAGAGAGCGGATGCTGCCACGGTCAAGCAGAAGGATAAAACGATTCCCACCACCTTGTGGCTTTGAAAATAATGCATCGGGGAAGATTCGTTCATTGGGTAGAAGATCAGATAAACGAAAAACGCATGAAACACGTATAACCCGTAGGAAATCTTACCGAGATAGATGATCGCGTGAGGTATGCGCCATTTGGCATTGATGACTGCGAGAAAGATCATCGTGGTCCCCACGAGTAGAAGAGCGTAGCCACACATAAGCTGAAACCTGTTGGCCGCACCCATCTGATAGCTGTGCAGGTGAAAGACGCCGTTGGCGACAAGCCACTGAGCTATGCCCGCGGCCGCCAGCATGATCCTGAAAGGTGAAGAAAGCCTGAGCTGTCGGCCGTGCATCCATAACGCAAGTAGGCAGCCCACTGCGAAGAACTGGAACTGTACGAAACTGTTAGTCCACACCTGCTGTACGGGGATGATGTTCTTCGATCCAAGAGAAAACAAAGTAATATATGCCACGATGATTGTGACGCCGCAGATGGTCGCCATAGTTCTCCGGCTGCATGTTCTTGCCATCATCGGAACACCTAGATAAAACTGCTCTTCTACTGAGAGGCTCCATAGGGGCGCGAGTGGCCCCATGATCCAGCCTCTGCGCGAAATAACGAGGTTTCCAAGCAAGATGCAGAATCCGATGACTGCACGAGGTGTGATGTAGGAATTTGGCCAGAACCGGCGAAGTGCGACTCCCAAAAACAAGACAGCAAAGTACAGCGGCCAAATCCGTAGGATGCGGCGTATGGCGAAGGCCTTCCAGTTGACAGTCCCTGTCGCTTCCCTCTCGCGAAGCAGAATGCTGACGATGAGATAAGCGCTCAGCATGAAAAACATGCACATTCCATCCGTGCCCGATTCCCTGATTAGTTGGTACCAGTGCGCGGTGAGCGGCATATGAGCGCAGAAGATGCAGGCAAACGCAAAAAAGCGAAGGGCGTCAAGCTCTGGGCGGTAAAAACGCTTCGACATAGGTCGGTTTAGTCTACCGTGGATGCGGGAACGAAGCGTGGCGGGGGGCGGAAGCGGGCAAATTCGCTGGCGCTAATCTTCGAAGCAGGACACAATGTGCCGGGACCCCGGGAGCATAAAAGCGTGCGGCGGGCTCGGAAGTTGTCGTGATGTCGAGTGGGCTAGGCGGGGCGGGTGTGGATGGTCTCGAAACGTTCTTTGAACTTGAGGATGGGGCGTTCGAAGAAGTGGTAGGAGATGGCGGCGGTGGCGACCGTCAGACCGAAGGCTAGCGGGATGCCGACCAGCTTGTGATGCTGGAAGTACAGCATGCGCGGAAAGCGATCGTAGGTATCGAAGACCAGCCAGATGAAGAACAGGAAGAATAAGTAGAGGCCGTAGGAGATTTTGCCGAGGTAGACGAGCGGCCGCGGTATCCGGACCTGGATGTCGAGGATGGAGATGAAGATCAGGAAGGTACCGAGGAGGACTAGGACGTAGGCGATGACGAGCGGCAGGGGTCGGGCTGCAGCGAGCGTCTGAAGAGGAAAGAGCTGGCCGCCTTCGAACCAGAAGGCGAGGCCGACGGCTGCGATTGCGGCTCTCTGCTTGAGCGACAGGAGAACCGTTCGGCGGTTGAGCCAGAGAGCCATGAGGCCGCCGGCGGCGAAGAACTGGAATTGCACGAAGCTGTTGACCCAGATGACGCGGCTGTGGGCTCCATGGAAGCCGAGGCGGAGAAGGACGAGGTATGCGAACGAGATGGCGACGACGCCGATGATGATGATGCCGCGGCGGCCACCTAGACGCACGATGGCAGGGACGGCGAGATAAAACTGCTCTTCGACAGAGAGGCTCCAGAGCGAGCCTACGGGGCCAAGCCAGCCGTTGTGAAGGATATAGAGGTTGCCGAGGAGGAAGGAGAAGGCGAGGACGGCGCGTCCAGGGACGGTGGCGCTGCCGTGATAGAAGTGACCGAGCGCGTAGCCCCCGAAGAGAACGAGGAAGTACAGAGGCCATATCCGCAAGATGCGGCGTATCGCAAAGGCGGGAAGGTTTACCGTTCCGGTGGTTTCCTGTTCGCGCAGGAGGATGGTGATGATGAGGTAGGCGCTGAGCATGAAGAACATGCACATGCCGAAGGCGCCGGCCTCCACGATGGGCTGGAACCAGCGAGCCTGGACGAAGGTGAGGTGATCGCAAAAGACGGACGCGAAGGCGAAAAAGCGAAGGGCGTCCAGTTCTGGGCGGTAGTAGCGCTTCGCCATAGGTCGGTTTAGTTTACCGTGCTTGCGGGAATGGAGCGCGATGCGGCGGTGTGGGGGTGGGCGTTCTACACTGTTAAGGATGCTTTCTGGAGCCAAGTCGAAGACGCGGATGCAGACGATCCTGAAGGGGTCGCTGGTGCTGACGGCGCTGTATATTGCGGCGACGTTTTTCTTTGGGTTGCGGGCGCATTCGCTGGCGTTGATGTCGGAGGCCGGGCACAATGTGTCGGATTTTCTGGCGCTGGGGCTGAGCTTTGTGGCGGTGTGGTTGCAGGCGCGACCGGCTACGGACGAACGGACTTTCGGGTATCAGCGGGCCGGGGTGCTGGCAGGTTTTGTGAATGCGCTGAGCCTGATGGTGCTGGCGGGATGGATCGCGGTGGCGGCGGTGGGGAGGTTCTTTCATCCGGTGACGGTGGAGCCGCACTTGATGATGGCTGTGGCGGCGGCCGGCGTGGTGATGAACGGGTTGATTGCAGGGCTGCTGTGGAAGTTCTCGGGGGACGTGAATATTCGCAGCGTTTTTCTGCACATGCTGGGCGATACGGTGTCGACTGCCGCGGTGATTGTGGGCGGGCTGGTGATTGCGGTGACGGGGCAGCAGTGGATTGATCCGCTGCTGAGCTTGATTATTGCGGCGATGATCCTGGCGAGCTCGTGGAGCATTGTGCGGGAGACGCTGCACATTCTGCTGGAGGGGACGCCGCGGAGTGTGGACCTGGCAGAGATCCGCGGGGCGATGCAGAGCATTGAGGGCGTGGTGAATGTGCATGATCTGCACGTGTGGAGCCTGACCTCGCAGAGCCATGCGATGGCATGCCATGTGCAGGTGGTGGAGATGCAGCTGGCGGAGTGCGAGGAAGTGCTGGCGCGTATCAATCAGCAGTTACGCGGGAATTTCGGGATCAAGCATGCGACGATTCAGATCGAAGTGACGGATTGCGCGACGGTGGATGGATGCGTGTCGCCGCCGGAGGTTGCGGAGGTGGATGGGCACTCGCACCATCATCATGGGCCGGGTGGGCATGATCATGCGCACGCGCATTAGGGGCGGGGGATAGAGTGTAGAGCGTAGAGAGAACGAAAGCCCGCCTGACGGCGGGCTTTGTTGTGTTGGGGGGAGGGATTACCTGGGGTGGGTGAGTTGTACGGGCGCCGACGATGCGGGTGGCGGTGAGTTGCGCGAAGGCATCGAGGGAGAGGGAGGTTTCCGTGCGTGGTTTGAGGCGGCAGGGGGCGGGTGTTTGTGCGGGCGATGGGTTGGGCTGGGACGCGGCGGGTTTGCAGGGGGAGTTCGGCGGCTTCACGGTTTGGCCGAGGGCGAGCAAGGAGATGAGGGCGGCACCCAGCGTGATGGCGGCGATTCTGAGGGTTTTTGAGACAAGGGGGTTCACTGAAATCTCCGTGGGTGTAGTTGCGTGGGGAAGGCGGGGGAGGAGTGCTCGAGGCGCGCTGGACGGATCCTTTATTCGCTCGAGGTGTGGAACCGATAGGTGACGCCGAGGACGGGTTCGTTGCTGAGAGTGAGGTTGCCGGGGGTGGGAATGTTGACGTCGTAGGTGAGGTAGGCGGGTGGGCTCTTGTACAGCAGGGCGCGATAGCCGGCGTGGAGGGAGAGGTGTTTGGTGAGGGCAAGTTCGGCGGAGATACCGAGGACGGCTGTCGAGCGTAGAGAGTTGCTGACGCCGAGGATCACGTTCGGATTGGTGGGATGAAAGTCGAGGACGCCGGCACCGGCTTCGGCAGAGGTGGAGATGCGGCGATGATGGGGGCCCTGGACAACGTAGGTTGCGGAGAGTTCGTAGACGTTCTCAGGGACTACGATTCCGGCGGCGCCACTGGCGGTCGGCGAGTAGGTGTACTCGAAGCTGGGAGCGGAGTGGGTTGCAGTGATGCGATAGCCGAGCCAGGGGCGGAACTGCTGATGAAAGGACGCGAGCACGCCAAAGGATGGGCTGGCTGCCTGCGAATAGGGGATGCTGACAGCGGAGGCCCCGGTGCCGGTGGTCGAGGTGAAGGATCGAGTCGGGGTGAGGTTGGCGAAAACGGCGAAGGTGGCGTCGGTGATGTGGCTGTGATGGATGCGCGAGGCCGGGCGTGGCTGGCCCGGTCCAACGGGAGGTGGTGGGGTGGGGGTGAGGGAGGTGGATTGCTGGTTCGTGGCGATGCGGGTGTTCGCTGGAGAAGCTTCGGCTGAGGGTGAGGCAGGGATGGGCTGGGT
>Ga0210392_10000034_pt1 | contig 129475 bp, 123 predicted proteins | sample IncBWC30OmetaG_FD_161057 | JGI IMG/M metagenome (GOLD analysis project Ga0210392, IMG submission 161057) | Forest soil microbial communities from Barre Woods Harvard Forest LTER site, Petersham, Massachusetts, United States - Inc-BW-C-30-O ... | reverse complement strand
CGCCGGAATTCGCAACTGGCGTATAGGCCGGCGCGGCGCTAGTCGGCTGGCCGTAAGCCATCGAGTCGAGGCTGCCTTGCGGCTGCACCGTTGCGACAGGCGCGGCCCTGCGCATGCAGCCCGACAAAGCGAGCGCGGTCAGCAGACAGACGAGAACGGCGCGCGGGCCTCGCATTACGACAATCCATGACAAGTATTGATTCCGATTAAGAACTTTCATGGTTAACAAAGCCTAACCATGAGCCGGTTCCGTGCGCCTTGCAGACCCGGCGGCGGGGAATTAACCGCGCGGCAACCTTAATGGAGTGTAATCGCCTCGTTCCGTGGAGTCTTGAGCGTCCGGGAGTTAAGCGATGCGTATACCATTGTGGCGTTCGGGTAAGGACGCGCCGGCCGAAAAGGCCAAAGCCTCGGCTGCAACGGTTGCTCCCGCGGCTTTGAGGCCGGCGCCGTCCAACAAGACCGCTGCGGGAGCTTCCGAGTTCGGCGACCTCGACCTGCGCGCGATCGGGCAGGCGCTGAACCGCAAGCGCTCGTGGATCGTCGTTCCGACGTTGCTGGCGCTGCTGCTTTCGCTGGCAGCCGTCAACCTGGTGCCGCCGCGCTTTAAGTCCGAAGCCCGCATCCTGATCGACGGCCGCGAGAACGTGTTCCTGCGGCCCAATGGCGAGCGCGACGACCAGCGCAATGCGGTCGATCCCGAAGCCGTCACCAGCCAGGTGCAACTGCTGCTGTCGCGCGACCTCGCGCGTGAGGTCATCAGGAAGAACAAGCTCGCCGAGCTGCCCGAATTCGATCCGGTGCTGCAGGGCCTGTCGCCGCTGAAGTCGCTGCTGGCCTTGTTCGGAATCGGCCGCGATCCGTTCAGCCTCACCCCGGAAGAGCGCGTGCTCGATGCCTATTTCGACCGGCTCACCGCCTATGCGGTGGATAAATCGCGCGTTGTCGTGATCGAATTCCAGTCGCGCGATCCGGATCTGGCGGCGAAGGTCGCCAATTCGATCGCGGACGGTTATCTGGTGCTGCAGCAGAATGCGCGGCAGGATCAGGCCAAGGCCGCGGGGCAATGGCTGTCGGGTGAGATCGACAGCCTGCGCAAGAAGGTCGCGGATTCCGAATCGCGGGCGGAGGAGTTCCGCTCCAAATCCAGCCTGTTCGTCGGCACCAACAACACCACGCTGTCGAACCAGCAAATGGGCGAGCTCAATACGCAGCTCAACAACGCCCGCGCGCTGAAGTCCGATGCCGAATCCAAGGCGCGGCTGATTCGCGAGATGCTGCAGTCGGGCAAGCCGATCGAAGCCTCCGAAGTGCTCAATTCCGAACTGACCCGGCGCCTGTCGGAGCAGCGCGTCACGCTGCGCGCGCAGCTCGCCGAGCAATCGTCGACGCTATTGGACGGCCATCCCCGCATCAAGGAATTGAAGGCGCAGCTCGCCGACATCGATCATCAGATCCGCGAGGAAGCCAGCAAGGTTTCCCGCAGTTTCGAAAACGACGCGCGTATCGCCAGCGGACGGGTTGAAGGCCTCGTCGCCAGCCTCGATCAATCGAAGAAGCAGGCGACCTCGACCAACGGCCAGGACGTGCAGCTTCGCGCGCTGGAGCGGGAAGCCAAGGCGCAGCGCGATCTGCTGGAATCCTATCTCGCCAAATATCGCGAGGCCACGGCGCGTGAAAACATCTACGCCGCGCCCGCGGACGGCCGCATCATCTCGCGCGCGCTGGTGTCCAACACCCCGGCATTCCCGAAGAAGCTGCCGATCGTGCTGATCGCGACCCTGGCGACCTTGATGCTGTGTGCGGGCTGCATCGCAACGGGTGAGCTGTTGCGCATGACGGCGCCACGCGCGTCGGCGGCATTCGCGCCGGTTCGGACCACGGAGCCGGTGATGGCTTCGCCGCCCACCGTTCCGGCGATGCGCGACACCCATCCGGACCTTGCAGCCCCCGTCACCGAAATCGGCCAACTCGCCGAACGATTGCTTGGCGCCGGCGACCAGGCCCGCAAGATCGTGGTGCTCGGAAGCGGGCAGAGCGAGAGCATCACGCTGACGGCGCTGACGCTGGCGCGGCTGCTGGCGCGCAGCGCCAAGGTGCTGGTGGTGGATTTGTCCGGAGCGTCGCCGGCATTCGCCGCGGTGTCGGCCGATCCGATGGCGCCGGGACTGGCGGAACTGATGCTGGGCGAAGCCTCGTTCGCGCAGGTGATCACGCGCGACCGGCTGTCGCGGGCCCATCTCGTCACCGCCGGGCGCCAGGGCGCCGACCGCAGCCTGTTGCAATCGCCGCGGCTTGCGCTGGCGCTCGATGCGCTGCAGCGGGTCTACGATCACGTGCTGCTGGATGCCGGCACCGCCTCCGACCTGCCGGCTGAATTGCTGACCGCGAATGCGCGCGCGGTGGTGGTGCCCGACGCGTCGATGAACGCCGAGGCGCGCAAGCTGATGCGCGAGCAACTCCGGGAAGTCGGTTTTACCGATGTGACCATGCTGAGCAAGCCCACGCTGCCGGCCGATGTGGTCGAGCCGGGTCCGCGGGTGGTCGCGGCTTAAGATTCTCGTTCCCCGGACGCAGTGCAGCGCGCAGCCCTTGCGGAGCGGTGCGCTGCAGAGCCGGGGTCCCGGTTTCCTGTTTCCCGCCTGCTTGCTTATGTAAACCAGGGTCCCGGTTCATGCGAAGCGGCATGAGAATGCCGCATCGCGCCGGGGACACGGGTCAGCGCTGCAACGCGCCTCTTACCCGCTGCGCGATCTGCATCAAGGCCGGCGTATGCTTCACCAGCCGCTTGGCCTGCATCAGCGATGACAATGCGCTCGCCGCCACTCTGCCGCGCAGGCTGAGCGGGATAAAGCTGTCGAAGATCGGCTCGTCGTCCTTGCAGAACAGCCGCTTGTAATCGTCCGAACCGATGCCGAGATCGAGCGAGGTGACGCCGCGTTCGGCATAATGATCGATGATGTCGCGCATCAGGATCAGCCCCGGACTGTATTTCGAATTGCCCGACAGCGTGTAGGTGTTGAACATCATCGAGAAGCGATTGCCATCGGCGACGCCGGCGAAGATCGCGATCACCTCGTCGTCGCATTCCAGCGCGTGGATGTCGATGGCGTGGCCGCCATCCGCAAGCTGTGTTGCGCAGGCGTTGCGGATGAAATCCTCGACCCCGGGATCGGCGAACACATTTGGCAGCTTCTGCGCCGCCATGCGCTGCGGCTTGATGGTGAAGAACCAGTCAAGCAGATGCTTGATATCGGCATCGGTTGTCGCAAGACGATAGCCGTAGCCGGGCAGGGCCTGCAGCTTGCGCTCCTTGCCCTTGAGGCGGCGGCGAAACGAATTGCTGACGCGCGACGAAGGCTCCGCGCCCGGCGCCATCTTCAGCAGCGGACAATCATTGGCGGACATCTGGCCCGGCAGTAGCGCAAACGGATTAGGCTGGTCCAGCCAGCGTTGCGGTTGTTGCGTCAGCGCCAGCACGTCAGCCTGCGCATGGGTGCGGATCCCCGACACCAGCGCGTCAAGCTCGGCTCTGGTAACGCTGCGCGCGAAATCCCTGTCCCACAACGCCATGTTGAAGGTGGCATGCTTGCCGCCGAGAAATCTTGCAACCCGCGCGCCGTGCTCGCGCCTGACCCCGAGCGGCAGCAGCAGCAGCGGTTGACGCTCCTTGTCACGGGCCACAACGATGAAGGGGCGGAGGCCCTCGCGTTCGCCGACCTGGCGCTGCCAGTGGACCAGAAAATCGAAGCGCTGATACGGCGTGGAGAACTGGCCGGACTGTTCCAGTGCGCGCCAGGCCGGTTCGGCCTCGCGGAGATCACTGACGAGTTCGACACCGACGATGCGGCTTGTCTGCGGCCACGCCTGCGTTCCCGCCGGGCTTTCCATCACGGCCGCCATGGTCATCGCACAACCCGTATTTTGAGCATTTATTTACATTTTTCGGCTTGGGCCGACCTTTGCAAAGAAATGTCAACAAAGAGTAATGACAATGCCGCCGCGGCGGGGTCGAAGCGCCGCGACGAGGGGTTTTGGCGTTGGCATCCGGGAACCGATTCTTGAGCCGCATAGGGCTGCAACTCGCCTATTTCAGCGGCTATGCGCGGCTGATGCAACGGCGGCGAGGGGGCGCCGGCGTCATCCTGCGTTTCGAGCGGGTGCGCCCGGCGCGGCCGGCACGATTCCAGCCACTGCTCGCGCACGAAATCCCGCCGGAATTTCTCGACCGGACGATCCGCGCATTAAAGTGCTGGAAATTCGAATTCGTCTCGATGGACGAAGTCTGCCGGCGCGCGGTCGAACTGAAGTCGCCACGACGGTTCGTATGCCTGACTTTCGACGGCGCCACCCGCGACCTCATGACATCGGCCTATCCCGTGCTGTCGCGGCACAACCTTCCGTTCACCGTCTACGTGCCGACCGGATTTCCCGATAACTTGAGTGAAGCATGGTGGCTGGCGCTGGAAGCGGTGATTGCGCGCAACGACCGCATCGCGCTGATGATGGACCGCGTGGAAAAGCGTTTTGAAATCACCGACATTGAGGAAAAATACCGGCTGTATGATTTTCTCCATGAATGGATGCGCTCGCTGGCGCCGCCGGATCTGTCGGCCGCCATCAACGATCTCTGCAAACGCTACTCGGTCGACCTCGCTGCGATCTCGCGCGACGCCTTCATGGGCTGGGACGACCTCGCAAAACTCGCCGCCGATCCGAATGTGACGCTGGGAAGTGCCACCGTGAACTATCCGGTCCTGAGCAGCCTGAAGGACGCGGACGCATCGCGCGAAATGGCGATGGGCAGGGCGGTGGCGCAGGCCGCGTTCCATCGGGATATCGGGCATCTGGCCTATCCGTTCGGCGACCGCGCCTCGTTCGGCCGACAGCATGTGCTGCTCGCGAGAGAAGCGGGCTTCGCCAGCGCGGTCACCGCACTACCGGGCGTGGTTCATGGCGAAGGTCGCTCCAACCTGCACGCGCTGCCGCGCATCGCATGGGACGGCCGCCAGCGCTCGCTGCGCGTGATGCGGGTGATGCTGTCGGGAGTGATGTTTCCAAAATCCGGGAAATAAATTCTCTCGTGCCCCGGACGCAGCGCAGCGCGTAGCGCTCCGCAAGGGCTACGCGCTGCATCGCGCCCGGGACACGACTATACATCCGGCCGCGACATCCAGCTGATGATCGGCATCGCCGGCAGCGCCCAGCCGATGCCGGCGACCACGTAGAAGATCGCCTGATACAGCCCGGAAGCCGCGATCCACGGCGCCTGCGCGAATGTCATTCCGAGCAGCGACCACACCACCACCAGCAGCAGTAACGCAATCGTTCCAACGAATTTTCGGGCGCGGATGGTCATGACGGAAATGTGCGGCCGGTTGCGGATGCGCGCCTTGGCGCGTGGGAAGCGGCGGACTATAAGGTGCGTGTCAATTCATTCAAGACACAGGTTTGATGTCCGCTGTCCCCGCACCAGAACTCCCGCGCGCCATGCGCTGGTGGCTGACGGCTATCGCCGCATTGATCGCGGTCATGGTACTGGTCGGCGGCGCGACGCGGCTCACCGAATCCGGGCTTTCGATCGTCGAATGGAAGCCGGTCACCGGAACGCTGCCGCCGCTGTCGCAGCAGCAGTGGGCCCAGGCGTTCGAGGGCTACAAAACCATCCCGCAATATCGCGAACTCAACGCCGGCATGAGTCTGGACCAGTTCAAGACCATCTTCTGGTGGGAGTGGAGCCACCGGCTGCTCGGCCGCTTCATCGGCGTGGCCTATCTGCTGCCGTTCCTCTATTTTCTCTGGTGCGGCACGCTCGGCGCCGATCTGAAGCGGCGGCTGTGGATCATCTTCGGGCTCGGCGCGCTGCAGGGCGCGGTGGGCTGGTGGATGGTGGCGTCGGGACTGACGCATCGCGTCGAGGTCTCGCAGCTTCGCCTCGCCACGCATCTGGCGCTGGCGCTGGTGATATACGCCGCCATTGTCTGGACGCTGCGGCGATTGCGCGGTCGGCAGTCGGTTGTTGCAAGGTTGCGGCTGAAAATCACCGGCATGGTGCTGCTGGCGCTGACCTTCGTGCAGCTTTATCTCGGTGCGCTGGTGGCCGGCCTGCGCGCAGGCCGCGTCTATAACACCTGGCCTGAAATCGACGGCGCGCTGATTCCATCCGCGGCGCGGCTGTTGTTTGAGGAGCCGTGGTGGCGCAATCTGTTCGACAACACGCTGACGGTGCAGTTCGAGCATCGCATGGTGGCGTACACGCTGTTCGCGCTGGCGCTGCTGCATGCCATCGATGCGGTCCGTTCGCGCGCCGGCACGGCTGTCGTCAACGGCGCGCTGGCGCTAGCAGCTGTTGTCACGTTGCAGGCGGTGCTCGGTATTGTCACGCTGCTCTATCAGGTGCCGATCCTGCTCGCATTGGCGCATCAGGCGGTCGCGATCGTGGTGCTGACAGCAGCGGTATGGCAGGTCGAGCACCTCTCCCCGCTTGCGGGGAGAGGTCGGATCGCATCGCCGGATGCGATCCGGGTGAAGGGAAATCTGCGTGAGTCCGCGCATGTGGAGAATCCCCCTCACCCGAAGCCTACGCTGCGGTCCGGCTTCGACCTCTCCCCGCAAGCGGGGAGAGGTGAAGGAGCGGCCGGCTGAATTGAACGATTCTAATTTCGCGCGAGTTGCAGAAACCCTTCATTCACAGCGCTTTCTCTCGCCGCCTGCGCGCTAACAACATTGTGTGTGACCGCGCGGCTTTACATGCGGCGCTTGGGCGATAAAACCAGTTAAACCGCAAATCACAGGCTCATCCATGTCATCCGCATTCATCCAGGCCGCCGTCATTTTGCTGCGCGAAGGGCTTGAGGCGATGCTGGTGATCGCCGCGCTCGCCGGCTATCTGACCAAGGCCGGCGCCGGTCATCGCATCAACGCGCTCTATGGCGGCGCGCTGGCCGCGGTCGGCGCCAGCATCGTCGCGGCATGGCTGTTTGCGATGCTGAACTCCGGCGAGCACAGCGACATCCTCGAAGGGATCATCATCCTGGTTGCCGCAAGCCTGATGCTCTATGTCAGCGGCTGGTTGATGGTGAAGCAGGATCCGCGAGGATGGCAGGATTACCTCGCGCACAAGGCCGACAATGCGCTGGCGCAGGACACGGTGTGGGCGGTCGCAGCGCTGGCGTTCCTCGCGGTGTTCCGCGAGGGTGCGGAAACCGTACTGTTCATCAACGCGCTCGCCACCGCCGAGGGCGGCTGGAGCGCCGGGCTGTTCGCGGGGCTTGGTGCGGCGACGGTCGGACTCGCCGTGCTGTTCTATTTCATTAACCTGATCGCACAGAAAATTCCGCTGCGGCCGCTGTTCATCATCACCTCGGCGTTCCTGTTCGCGATGGCGATAAAATTCATCGGCGAGGCGGTGCAGGAATTCCAGGAGCAGGCGATCGTTTCGGTCACCGAGTTGAAAGGTGCGGCGTGGCTCGGCGCGATCGGCCTCAATCCAACCGTCGAAGCCTTGTCGATTCAGCTGCTGGTGATCCTGTTTGCGCTGGCGACCTATTCGGTGTTCCAGCGCAACGCAAGGCTTGCGCGCGCGGACAAGGCGATGCGGGCGGTGAAGGGGTGAGCCAAACAAACCGCCGTCATTCCGGGATGCGCCTCTTGGCGCAGGCCCGGAATCCATAACCACCGTGCCGATGTTTTGCGCTGAACATGAATACGGTGGTTATGGATTCCGGGTTCGCGCCGAAGAGGCGCGCCCCGGAATGACGATCAACCCAGCGCCTGCTCCAGGTCCGCGATCAGATCTTCCTTGTCCTCGATCCCGATCGAGAGCCGGACGATATCCGGGCCCGCGCCGGATTTTGTCTTCTGCGCGTCGTCGAGCTGGCTGTGCGTGGTCGACGCCGGGTGGATCACCAGCGAGCGGGTGTCGCCGACATTGGCGAGATGCGAGAACAGTTTCAGGTTCGACACCAGGTTGACGCCGGCTTCGTAGCCGCCTTTGAGGCTGAAGGTGAACACGGCACCGGCGCCCTTCGGCGCGTATTTGCGCGCGAGGTTGTTGTATTTGTCGCTCGCAAGACCTGCATAATTCACCGACGCCACCGCCGAATGCGCCGACAGCCATTCCGCCACCGCCTTGGCGTTTTCGCAGTGCTTTTGCATCCGCAAGGGGAGCGTTTCGATGCCGGTGAGAATCAGGAACGCGTTGAACGGCGACAGCGCGGGTCCGAGATCGCGCAGCCCCAGCACGCGGCAGGCGATGGCGAACGCAAAATTGCCAAAGGTCTCCTGCAGCTTGATGCCGTGATATTCCGGGCGCGGCTCGCTCAGCATCGGATATTTGTTGTCCTTCGACCAGTCGAAGGTGCCGGCGTCGACGATGATGCCGCCGATCGAATTGCCGTGGCCGCCGAGAAATTTCGTCAGCGAATGCACCACGATGTCGGCGCCGTGATCGATCGGGCGGATCAGATACGGCGTCGCCAGCGTGTTGTCGACGATCAGCGGCACGCCGGCTTTTCGCGCGACGGCGGCGATCGCCTCGATATCGGTGACCGAGCCGCCGGGGTTGGCAATCGACTCGATGAAGATCGCCTTGGTATGCGGCGTCACCGCGCGCTCGAAGCTTGAGACGTCGTCGGAGTCGGCCCACACCACGTTCCAGCCAAAGCTCTTGAAGGCGTGGGTGAACTGGTTGATCGAGCCGCCATACAGTTTGCGCGCGGCGATGAACTCGTCGCCGGGCTGCAGCAATTGCTGCATGACGATGACTTGCGCCGCGTGGCCGGACGCCACCGCGACCGCCGCGGTGCCGCCTTCCAGCGCCGCGACGCGTTCTTCCAGCACCGCGTTGGTCGGGTTGCCGATCCGGGTGTAGATGTTGCCGAACGCCTGCAGCCCGAACAACGACGCGGCGTGGTCGGCGTCGTTGAACACGAACGACGTGGTCTGATAGATCGGCGTCACCCGCGCGCCGGTGGTGGGGTCGGGCTGCGCGCCGGCATGGACGGAGAGGGTGGCAAATCCGGGAAGACGATCGGTCATTCTTGATTCCTGTTCTGATCAATTTTGAATTCGCGGGCATGCTGATGGCCCGCGCGTTCGCCGTCAAGACTCCGTCATGGCCGGGCTTGTCCCGGCCATCCACGCCTTCCTTCGTCAATTGTAGCCAAGACGTGGATGCCCGGGACAGCCCGGGCATGACGAGTGGTTGCGTTATACGGAATCCGCCTTGTCCTTTGCCGCGCGGTCGGATGCGGCGGTTTCGCCGCCGACGACGCTGCTGCGATTGAGCGACAACTGCATGCCCCTGGTCGGCATCGGCGCGCGCTTCGAACTCAGCGTGCGCGAGTTCACTCCCATCCAGGAAATCTCCGATGACAGCCGGCCGTATTCGATTTTCGGGCAGCGGTTCATCACCACCTTGATGCCGGCGGCTTCAGCCTTGCCCGCTGCGGCCTCGTCGCGCGCGCCGAGCTGCATCCAGATCACCTTCGGCAGCGGCTCAAGCTTCAGCGCCTCGTCGACCACCGGCATGATGTGGCTGGAGTTGCGGAAGATATCGATCATGTCGATCGGGCGGCCGATGTCGGCAAGCGATGCCACGAACGGTTTCCCAACGAGGCTTTTGCCGACATGGCCGGGATTGACCGGGATCATGTCGTAGCCGCGCTCGGCCAGATATTTGAAGGCGAAATAGCTCGGCCGCACATTGACCGGCGAAGCGCCGACCATCGCGATGGTCTTTACGCCGTTGAGAATCTCGCGGATGTAGCTGTCGGCGTAGGCGTCGTGGTTCATTTCAAGATCCGTTCTCGTGTCCCGGACGCGGTGCGGCATTCTTCATGCCGCGCCGCAGAGCCGGGACCCCGGTTTCTTCTTGTCGCAGGCAACCGGGGCCCCGGCTCTGCAGTGCACCGCTTCGCAAGTGCTACGCGCTGCGCTGCGTCCGGGGCACGAGTAATTACCTGTCCTGCCATTTCGGCTCGCGCTTTTCGATAAAGGCGCCGATGCCTTCTTCGGCATCGCGGGCCATCATGTTCTCGGTCATCACTTCGGACGCATAGCGATAGGCGTCCGCGAGGCTCATCTCCATCTGGCGGTAGAACGCGGCCTTGCCGATCTTGACCGTATAGGCGGATTTGCTCGCGACCTTTTGCGCCAGCGCAATCGCTGCGTCGCGCTCGGTGCCTGCCGCGACCACACGGTTGATCAACCCCATGTCGCGGGCGGCGGCGGCAGTCACCGGCTCGCCGGTCAGCAGCATTTCCATGGCGTGCTTGCGCGGCACGTTGCGCGACAATGCCACCATCGGCGTCGAGCAGAACAGCCCGATGTCGACGCCGGGCGTGGCGAAGGTCGCACTCTCCGAGGCGACCGCGAGGTCGCAGCTTGCGACCAGCTGGCATCCGGCCGCGGTGGCGACGCCCTGCACCGCGGCGACCACAGGCTTGGGCAATTGCACGATGGCCTGCATCATCGCGCTGCAGGCGCTCATCATGTGCCCAAAATAGGCCCGCCCGCGATCGGGATCGGCCCGGCGCGCGGTGAGTTCTTTCATGTCGTGGCCGGCGGAATAGGCCGTGCCGGTAGCGGCGATCACCACCGCGCGCACGCCTGCATCGTCGCGAAGTTCGTTCAGCGCCGCATGCAACTCCGCGATCATACCCTCGGACAGGCTGTTGCGCGCCGCCGGGCGGTTGAGCGTCAGCATGGCGATGGGGCCTGCGTTTTCGCGGAGCAGAATCGGTTCTGGCGCAACGGCGGCGCGGGCGGGCTGGGCGGTCATGCAAAGTTCCACTAGGGCAGGGCCTTCATCTTAATGTAGGAAGCCGTTAGATGCGAGGGCAGGGCGGAGCGACATGGCATTAGCAAAAATGAGCGTGGCTGAGCTGGACGCGTTTCTGCTCAGGGAGTTTCCGCAGTCCTTCGGCAGCGGCGACATCACCATCGAGCGCGCCGACGGCGAAACCTGCCTGATCCGGCGGCGCTTCAACGAAGGCATGCTGCGGCCCGGCGGCACGGTCTCCGGCCCGACACTGATGGCGCTCGCCGATGTCGCCATGTATGTGGTGCTGCTGTCCGCGATCGGTCCGGTCGGCCTTGCGGTGACCACCAATCTCAACATCAATTTTCTGCGCAAGGGCGCGCCGGGGCAGGATGTATTGGCGGCGGCGAAAATTCTAAAACTCGGCAAGCGGCTCGCGGTCGGTGAGGTCAGCCTGCTGTCGGGCACGTCGCCTGATCCGATCGCCCATGTCACCGCGACCTATTCCATTCCGAATGCTTGAGGTTTTATACGGTAATATAACACCATATTTACAACCTGTTGTTTTTACTTATCTAATTAGCATCGCCCGGCATTGACGTGCGCGGCGCGCTTCTCTAGAAACCGCGCAGTCCGGCGCACACGCGCCGATGTCCCCTTTCACGGAATTCCTCACATGAAAACGTTTTCGGCAAAGCCCGCCGAGGTGACGAAGAAGTGGGTCTTGATCGACGCCAAAGGTCTGGTGGTCGGCCGGCTCGCCACCCTCGTCGCGATGCGGCTGCGCGGCAAGCATCTTCCGACCTACACGCCCCATGTCGATTGCGGCGACCACGTCATCATCGTCAACGCCGCGCATGTGGTGCTGACCGGGCGCAAGCGCGACAACAAGGTCTATTACAATCACACCGGCTTCATCGGCGGCATCAAGGAACGCACCGCGAAGTCGATCCTCGAGGGCCGCTTCCCCGAGCGCGTGGTCGAGAAGGCCGTCGAGCGCATGATTCCGCGCGGGCCCCTTGGCCGCGTCCAGTTCGGCAATCTGCGCGTCTATCCCGGGCCAGAGCATCCGCACGAGGCCCAGCAGCCCGAAACGCTCGATGTCGCTTCAATGAATCGCAAGAACATGAGGGCCGCATAAGATGGCTGAAAGCATGCAGTCGCTCGACCAGTTGGCATCGTTGAAGCCGGCCACGCCGGAATCGCCGCAATACGTCAAGAAGGTCGACAAGCTCAACCGCGCCTATGCCACGGGAAAACGCAAGGACGCGGTCGCCCGGGTCTGGATCAAGCCCGGCGCCGGCAAGATCGTGGTCAACACCCGCGAGGTCGAAGTCTATTTCGCTCGTCCGGTGCTGCGCATGATGATCCAGCAGCCGCTGGTCGCAGCCGCCCGCGCCGGCCAGTACGACGTGATCTGCACCGTCGCCGGCGGCGGATTGTCGGGGCAGGCGGGCGCCGTGCGTCACGGCATCTCCAAGGCGCTGACCAATTTCGAACCCGACCTGCGCGGCGTCCTGAAAAAGGGCGGCTTCCTCACCCGCGACAGCCGCGTGGTCGAGCGCAAGAAGTACGGCAAGGCCAAAGCCCGCCGCTCGTTCCAGTTCTCGAAGCGGTAACAGCTTCGGTAAGACTGCCTGCGACCGCAGCGCAGTTGAGACTTCAAAGGCGCCCCTCGGGGCGCCTTTTTGTTTTAATGCGCGCATTGTCTTCGCCACACGTGTCCCAGGCGCGATGCGGCGCGTAGCTTTTGCGAAGCGGTGCATCGCAGAACCGAAGACCCCGGTTCGTCCCGTCACGTAAAGTAATCGGACCCGGCTCTGCAGCGCACTAGGCCGCGAAGAGCGGGCCACTGCGCTGCGTCCGGAGAACGAGAGTAATCGCGTGTCGATTCACAGGTAGTTTTCCGGTGATACGAAATGACGCTATAACCCACATGCCGGAAACGGCAGCCGCCTTTTTCGTAGCTAGCCAATCAGGGCGTTCGCGGATTCAAAAGGCCACTCGAAGCCACCAAGCGGATGGTGGAGTTGGTGATGAATTTGGCAACATCCAAAGCGATTGCGGTTACATTTCTAACGTCATTTTCGCCATTCGTTGCAATAGCTCAGTCAGTGCCTGACCGAGCAATACCTACCTTAATGAAATATACTCAATGCTTGCCTGTATCAGTAGGAAAGCAATGGGAGAACTCTCCCGAACTTGACCCAGAGATTGCTGTCTCGACTGCGTTGGAGGACTGTTCGAACGAAGAGCGCGTCTTATATGTTTTTCTCTCGGAGATGGGTTTGGCCCAGCGGGATACCGAAGCTTTTCTCGCTTCCATCAAGTTTGATTTTCGGCACAGGATATGCGTGATGTTAAGTGATCCAGGATATCTTCGAAGGTTTAAGGCGAAGCCTCATCCTAAGTGTGTTGAAGCCCAAAACGAGCAACTCTCAAAATAAAGTTCAAGGAGAGGTGAAATGACCGACGCCCCAACTTGTCCGGAAACCGGAAAACCAATGGTGCGCGACACGCGGCCCATGACTCTTACCTACAAGGGACAGTCAACCACGATCGATATGCCTGGATGGTATTGCAACGAATCCGGCGAGAGCATTCATACCGGAGAGGACATGAAAGTGTCCGACGCTGCCCTCACTTCGTCTACTGCATTTATTTGGCCTCAGCTGCAAAAATGACTAAGGGTGCCCAACTGCATGAGCATGGATTTACCGCTGCTCTGGCACATCCCGCTCTCGCACTTCAATGAGAAGGTGCGCTGGGCGCTGGACTTCAAGAACATTCCGCACCGGCGCCAGCGCGTCGGCGGAGACTACCTGTTCAAGGCGTGGCGCTCGACGGGACATGGGACGCTGCCGATCCTTTTCCTGGATGGACAACCGATCCGCGACTCGACAGCGATCATTGCCGAGCTGGAACAGCGATACAGCGAACCCGCGCTCTACCCGAAGGATGAGGCGCAGCGTCGCCATGCCCTCGAGCTGGAGGACTATTTTGACGAGGTGCTTGGTCCAAGCGTGCGCGCCGCGATCATCTCGCCGCTGTTCCAGCAAGATCCCGACCTCGCCTTGCGCGTGCTGACGACCGGCATGCCGGACGCGGCCTACCGCAACCTGCGGCGGCTCGGGCGGGTCTTTCCTGCGTTCTATCGCTTCCGCCACAACATCAAGCCGCAGCGCCTGCAGCAGGACCGCGCCGCCGTGGCCAATGCGCTCGACCGCATCGCGCGCGAACTCAAGCCCAGCGGCTACCTCGTGGGCGAGACGTTCTCGGTCGCCGACCTCACCGCCGCGGCGTTGCTCGGGGCGCTGCTGCAGCCCCCGGAGCTCCAATATCCCCTGGCGGTTACGCTGCCCGACAGCCTGCGGCAGTACCGGGACGACCTTGCGCGGCACCCGGCCGCACAATGGACCCTCGAAATGTACCGCCGCCATCGCGGCCGTTCGGCCGAAGTCCGGCGCGACAGGACTGTCGGGTCGGCAACGTCGGTCTGAATGCAGCGGAAATGAAAACCCAAAGGCGCGGCAGCATTTCCCGGGCGCGATGCAGCGCGTAGCTCTTGCGGAGCGGTGCTTCGCAGAACCGGGATCCTGGTTCAGTGTGTGGAGTAAGTAACCGGGGCCATAGCGCGGCGAAGACGCGCGTAAACGCGCTTATGGCTCAGCAGCGCACCACGCCGTGAAGAATGGCGCGCTGCGCTGCGTCCGGGGCACGCGCGCCGCCTTTTTCATTGCCGGACTGCCGACGAATTGTCGTTACTTTTCGATAAAAGTTGGGGCGGCGCGCAAACGGATTGCCAACGGGGGGAGCGTAAATTCTGGCATCCCACATACCCTGAACGTGTTCCACGCCAGGAACATGTGACAAAACAAACTGGTGACGCCGTCATGTCGCTCGATAGCTCCACGCTTTATCTGGTTGCCACGCTGGTCGCAGCATTGCTGGGAGTGATGCTGCTGTTTTTCGGACGCCAGGAGCGCATCGCGGCGCTTAACTGGTGGGGCACGGCCTACATCCTGGGGGCGGCCTCGGTGGCGCTCTGGACGCTGGCCGGCGCCGAGCTCGGCGAGATGCCGTCGTCGGCGCTGAACGCCATCGGCTTCGTGGCCTGCGGCATGGTCTGGAACGCGGCGCGGGTATTCCACGGCCGCAAGCCGAACTGGCCCGGAATGTTTCTCGGTGCCATCGCCTGGGTTGCCGCCATCATGACGGTGCCGCCGGATGCGCTGGCGATGCGCATCACCATCGGCGCCGGCATTGTCGCGATCTATGCGGCGCTCACCGCCAGCGAATTGTGGTCGGAGCGGCGCCGGACGCTGCAGAAGCGCTGGCCGGCGATTGCCGTGCCGGTGCTGCACGGTTTCGTGCTGATGCTGCCGATCCTGCTCGGCGACCTCTTGCGCCCGCACGACGAGACCTTCACCAGCAGCGCCTGGGTCACGGTTTTTGCCATCGAACTCGTGCTCTACGCGGTCGGCACCGTCTTCATCATCTTCATGCTGGTGTCGGAGCGCACGGTGAGCGCGCACAAGACCGCAGCCTCGATCGATCCCTTGACCGGGATGTTCAACCGCCGCGGCTTTGCCGAAGCGACCGCGCGCATGATCGACCGCGAGGCCAATGCCGGGCGGCCGGTGACGGTGATGATTTTCGACATCGATCATTTCAAGTCGATCAACGACCGCTTCGGCCATCCCGCCGGCGACGAGGTTTTGAAACTCTTCGCCGCTGTCGTCACCAATACGCTGCGGATCACCGATCTCGCGGGACGGATCGGCGGCGAGGAATTCGCAGCCTTGCTGCCGTGTTCGATGGACGAGGCGCTGATCGCAGCCGAACGCGTGCGCGAAAACTTTGCGGCCAGCGGCATCGCGGTGGACGATGCGCCGGTCGACACCACCGTCAGCATCGGGGTGGCCGGCGGGCCTGCTTTCACCGAGCTCGACGTATTGCTGGCAGCCGCCGATACCGCGCTCTACCAGGCCAAGCGGGCAGGGCGCAACCGCGTCCAGGCCGCGACCGAGCAGCCGCTGTCGCTGGAAAGCGGCCGGCGCAGGATCGCCGGGCTGTCGGGGCATGGGCATCAGCCTGGTGTCGTCGTGCACGCCCCGGCGTAACTCCAACAATGGCATCGGGAACCGCGCTAACTCGCTGTTTACCATTGCAGCCATAATATTTGCGGCATGAACACGGCCCGCGAAAACTCCAACGCCGCGCTGATTTCGCTGGAAACGGCCGCGGTCTCGGCGCGCTCAGGCTTCGCCTGCATGTTCTCCGGCTCGGACGAATATGAAACCGCGCTGATCACCGAACGCCGCGCCCAGGGCCGCTATCAAAAGCCGCGCCCGAGCCTGCCGATGATCATGTTCATCGCTTGCTGTCTGATGGTGGTCGGCTTCGTCGTGCTGTTCAGCTAAATCGTCTTTCGTGTCCCGGGCGCGATGCGGCGCGCAGCGCTTCGCGAAGCGCTGCATCGCAACCGGGGACCCCGGTTTCCTCGAGTCGCAAGCAACCGGGACCTTGGCTCTGCAGCGCACCGTTCCGCAACTGCTGCACGCTGCGCTGCGTCCGGGGCATGAGACTGTCATTGCCGTGGGCTTGACCCGGCAATCCATCATCTTTCAAAGAGAGATGACGAAATGAAAAGGAATCTCTCGATGATCACCGAAATCGCACAGATCGACGTCAAGCCCGGCTCTGAAAAGGACTTCGAGGCGGCGATCGCCAAAGCGGAGCCGATCTTCAGGCGCTGCAAGGGCTGGAACAGTTTTGAGCTGCACCGCTCCATCGAAAAGCCGTCACGTTACCGGCTGCACATCAAATGGGACACGCTGGAAAACCACACGGTGGATTTTCGCGGCTCGGAGAACTTTGCCGAATGGCGCGCGCTGGTCGGCCCGCATTTTGCGTCGCCGCCCGAAGTCGAGCATACCGACACGGTGGTGAGTTATTAGCGTCGTCCCCGCGAAGGCGGGGACGACGGTAGTTATGTCTCGCCGTCCTCGCGCAGAAAATCCAGCACGACCTTGCCGACCGCCATCAGCGGCAGCGCCAGCGCCAGCCCCCACAGGCCGAATACCTCGCCCAGCAGGATCTGGAATGCGAACAGCGTTGCGGGGGGAATCTCCAGCGCCTGGCGCTGCAGCATCGGCGTCAGGATGTAGCTTTCCAGCGCATGGATGCCGAGAAAAAGCGCGAGCGCATAAAGCGCCGCGAACCATCCCGATGCGAGGCTTGCAAGCACCACGATCAGCCCGGCGACCAGCGCGCCGACCGTCGGAATGAAGGTGAGCAGCCCGGCCTGGATTCCGAGGATCAGCGAACTCTGGATGCCGATGATGGAAAGCCCGATCCAGGTCACGAAGAAAACCGCCAGCATGGTCAGCATCTGCGCGATCAGCCAGCGCTGCAGCGTCGCTCCGATGCGATCGACCACGGTCGCCACGCTGTCGCGGTGCCGCGAAGGGGTCATGGTCACCAGCCCGTTGCGGTAGACGCCGGGCTGTGCTGCGAATGACAGCCCGAGAAACAGCACGATGAAGAAGTGGCCGACGCCGCCGACCGCGCGCAGCACCAGCTTCAGGGTCTCGCTGACAATGGCGCCGCCGCTGGAAGCGATGGTGCTGGCGCTGGGCATGTTGAGCGGCGCCGCCGGAGCGGGCGCGTCCGCTTTCGCCGGGTCCGTCGAAGCCGCGGCCAGGTTGCCGATGTCGAAGTAGCTGGTATCGACGCCGTTGCGCTCAAGAAATCCTTTGACGGTCACCAGCTGCGACTTGATAGTGCCGCTGAGCGCGGTGGCCTGCTGGTGGATGGTCGAGCCGCCGAGGAACACCACGCCCGCCAGCAACGCTGCGAGCATCAGGCACACCACGGCGAGCCGCAGCGTATGCGAGAGCTTCACCACGCGGCCGAGCAGGTTGGTCATGGCGTCGAGGGCGACGCCGAGCAGGATGCCGGCGAAAATCAGGAACAGCGTCGAGGCAAAATACCAGATGAAAACCAGCAGGGCTGCGAAGGCGACCGCGCCGATGCCGCCGACCGAAATCGCCCATGCGAGGTCGCGGCGCCCCTGAATTCGATTGTCAGCCGATGCCACCGTGATTCCTTTTTCAGATCCGCGTTCGCCGCTACTCTTCCGGTAAACGCGCCGGGGATCAAGCGCCGGTTTGACGCTGCCGCGCCGATCGTGCAAGGCGATGCCTCGTGTCCCCGGGCGCGATGCAGCGCCTAGCCGTTGCGAAGCGCTGCTTCGCAGAACCGGGACCCCGGTTTCTTCGAGTCCCAAGCAACCGGGACCCCGGCTCTGCAGCGCACCGCTCCGCGCTGCGCTGCGTCCGGGGAACGAACCGTTCGGCCTGAGAGGCGTCACATGAATTTCAAATGGGTCGGCCCGCTTGCGCTGCTGGCGGCGCTGGTGATCGGCGATCAGATCCGCATCAACCGGCCCGGCCACAAATACCGGCTGGCGGTCGAGGTGGAGACGCCCGGGGGCGTCAGGTCGGCCTCAGGGGTGTTTTCCGTTCACCCCGACCGCGGCTACAGCCGCAACGGATCGACGCTAACCAAAGGCGACGCGGTGTGGGTCGACCTCGGCGGCGGCAAAAACCTGGTCGCGCTGCTGGCGCATCTCGACGACAACCATCTCGAGCTCGACGGCATGAACTACCTGGCGCTGCGGGCATTCAAGGCCGCCGGCCGCAATGTCTCGTTCAACGAAATGAGCCGCATCGGCGGTGCAGCCCCGGTGACCGGCGCGCTGGTTCCGGTGCTGGCTGTTTTCACCGACGCCAACGATCCCGCCACCATGCGCGCGGTCAAGCCGGACGACCTGGAGATGACCTACGGCAAGGGTTTCCGGCTTCGCGGCCTCACGGTCGAAGCCGTTCCCAACGGGTTCTGGCCACTCGATTTCGGCGGCGCGCTGGGCGAGCCGGTGACGCGGGGCATCGAGGCGAGGTTGCTGTGGTGGAGCAGGGCGGGCGATCCGGCGGCGGCGGCGCTGACCGCCGCGGGACTGAAATCGAAGCAGGTGATCGACGCCAGGGAAGTTTTCACCCGCAAATAGGATTTGCTCATGGTGAGGAGCGCGCGAAGGGTGGGCACGGCGCAAGTACGCCTTTGCCTACCCTCCGCGTGCTCCGATCAGTTTATTGAATAGAAGCTGATTTCGGAACCGATCTGCACCGCGACAAGCCGGCCGTCAGGCGAAATCTCGATCAGCGAGGCTGCAAGCGTCCTGGTGTTTTGCAGCAGTTCGCCGGTGTCGATATTCCACATCATCAGCCGGCCGAGTTTGGGGTCGCTGTGGTGGCCCGCCGTGCCGATGACGAAACCGGCTCCCGTCATCACGAACCGGCGGGGCCCTATCGCATCGAATTCTTTCCGCATGCCGAACTGCCGGACCAGGTTGCCGGCAAAGTCGCGGATTTCGAAGGCCGGATCCGGACCCGCGGGGGCCTGCGCCCAGGCCGAGAACACGATTAACCGCGGACGGCCGGGTACAAGCTTGAGATCGTATGGATAGTTCGCGCCGGATGGACGCGGAATCACGAAGTTCGGAAAGCAGCGTTGCCTTGTTTGCAAGTCGTGACATACCGCGAAGCGTTGGCAATTCGGAACACCCGGAGCAAAGTCCACTGGAGCGTTTTGCTTCAAACAGGATACCAGCGTGCCGGTAAGCAGCATCCTGCCGTCCTGCACGACGATGCGTTCATAATCCGTGTAGTTATGATGGTCCGGCTCGGCGCCTTCGACATCGACACTGTCGGCCAGTTCGAGATCGGGAACGCTGAATTTTTCCGCGGCACGATAGTTTCCCCGCTCGCCGCGGGCGCCGCAAGCGACCCAGAGAAACCGGCCGTCGGCCGTGAACGCGACCGACTGCCGGGGGGCCGTGCCGCAGCGGCCATATCGGAATTGGTCGCGCCGGGCCAGTTCCTTGCCATCCGCCACCCGGAAAAGCCCGACGTTGATTCTGCCGAGGGCCACCATGCTGCCGTCCGGGCTCCAGGCGATGTCCGGAGCGCCGCCCTTGAAATAGATGTTGCTATCGGAAACCTGCTTCTGCCCGACATCGAGCAGAAACAGTTTTCCGGTGCTGCCGTATACCGCCAGGGTGCGGCCGTCGGGACTCCACCGCATTTCCTCGGGAAACGTCGATGCCTTGAATCCCGTCGACGTGAACCAGTCGGGCAGCTTGATCGAGAACTGCGGCTTCAGCGGCGCATTCGCGCTTGAAACCATTTCCATCACGCGGAAAACGCCGAGAATAACCGCGCACAACAGCGCCGCCGCCACGATGAAATTGCCGATCCTGGCCATGTTCTGTCCCCGAAAATCCTATTTGAGCCGCAGGTAATCCAGCTCCAACTGAAGTATCGCTTTGGGTGGCGCGGCTGCAGGCAAATTGTCAGGAGCGACCGGCAGGATACGCCTCGCCACCACGAACTCGCCGGCCCTGCCGCCTCGCGCCGCCGCGCGGATGAATCCGGTGTCCTGCACGGGCCGGCGGGCATGGGGAAGCTCGAGTGTCTGTCCGGCCTTCAAGGCGCGGTCCGCGGAAACCACGAAGGTTGTGTAAGCTGCGCCGCCGCCATGAATCGTCGAGCCAAACAGCGCAATGGACCCGCCCGGCGTGCTGAAAGCGAAGCTGACCCAAAAATCGCTTGGGTAGTCGCCCGAAACCCGGCTCACCTCGGCAAGCTGATGGTCCAGCGTCACGACAACCGGTTTAACGTCATTGTCGAGGGTCCCGTAGAGCTGGATCGTGCCGCCAACGGCAAGCGGACGCACCGGCACAAAGCGGCCGGGAATCTTGCGATGCGATTTCACCGCCCCGCCTTCGCCCATGGTCATCAGTTCGGTCTGCTCATTATTGCTGACGGAAAATATCAGGCCAGGACCCACGGCTTCCAGGATGACCGGTCCCGCGCTGATTCCGTTGCCCAGCAAGATCGGGATTAGCGTTTCCCATTTGGTCTGTCCGGCGGAATCGACCGCGAAAACCCAATGGAAGTTTTCGGTCCTGGGCCGCACGCCAGCCGAACGGATGACCCGCCACGCCTCAGCCCAGACCACAACCGCATCGCCGGAGCGCACGCAGGCCGCGGCGCCACGCGCCTGCATCCCCGGGTTGGTCCGGCTGTCAGGCGCGAGATATGCCTCGCTGAGAGGACGACCGCTGGCGTCGAGGTGCACCAGCATCAGCGAAGCTGCCGTCGATCCCTGCGGGCGCGGCATGAACCCGCACAGGAATACGCTGCCATCCGGCATGGCGGCGGCACCGCGAAACTGCGCCTCGGGGATGGGATATTTATACTCGTCCTGCAATCCGATTTTGTAATCCCAGACCGTCTGTCCCTTGGCATCGAATTTTGCCGCCCAGCCGCCATAACCGGAAGCTCCGGCGACGATCGTGCTGCTGTCGCTACCGGCGGCGACCATCGCCCATGGGTCGCCGTCATTCGCCAGCACGGCTTCATGCGTAAGCGTTATCGGCTGCGCCACGGCGCCATGGGACGCGGCCACGCTGAATACTGCCAGCAACGGAAGCGCAAGGCAGATGAGCGGAAGAGGCTTCATGAGTTTTATTCCTCTTGGACACCCGTCGCATTCGGCCCAATGATCGATTTCGTCGACGCCCTACGCCTGCGTTAATCTGGTATCCATGGCGGTTCCCTGTCTATTCCACACCCAAGAACCGAATAGGCAGACGAGTCCAACACCCTGACGTGTACGGTGGCAAAACGAACAGGGAGAAGGTTCTGCGGAAATATTGGGATTGTCGGCCGCCGCCAGCCGCCCAGTTCGTTCTCGACCCCGGATCGGTGATCAGGATCCATCAAGACCCAGCATCCGCAGCCGCCAGGCGGATGGCACTGATCGTCCAGGAAAACCAAATGCGGGGTTCGGTTGGTTGCGTCGAAATCCACATCTTGCCGATGATAGATGTCGGCGATTTCGCGATGGGATCGGGATGGAAACACCAGTCGATTGTCGTTAAGTGAAGCAACGGCAAAAGTTGATGCATAGGCTGCAGCGCAAGCGGCGAGGTAACACACAGACAAGAACAGCTTGCGGCGTAGCAACAGGACGACGGCCGCAATTAAAAGCCCGTAGATGAACAAAGCAAAGGCTATTCCTAGGATTGCGACGACGTCGGATTGGAGGCTCAGGCCATCTTTAATGCGCGGATCGACGACTACTCTAAGAAACATATGCAGGGCGATCGCTGCCGCGGTTACGAAGCCAAGGGTCACCGGGTGTGAAGGAAAAGTCTTTCGCGTCATAAGCTTCATCATGTCGTACAGACGTACGGCTCGATCCCAGTCGAGGTAACTGACAGGGTAAGAGCGCCTTTGCCCACCCTACGTTTTCTTCGTTGACTTGGCCACCGGCGTCGCATGTTGCCACGCCTCGCGGATCAGTGTTTGCAATTCGCTTCTTGAAATTTTCGCGATCTGCACGATCACATTCGCGGTCTTGCCCCACATGAAGCGCACGAACACCTCGGGCGCCGCCTCGAACAGGAACCGCTTTCGCTCCTCGGTGAGATGCAGATAAAGCCCGTCGGGCCGCATCACCGCGAAAATGCGCTTTTTGGTGCGAAAAGCGGGCCGGCCCCAATGATGGATTTCGCTGACGCCGTCCAGCGCAAGGGCGATCTTTCGAACATCAGCCGCGGTCGCCATCGCCTACAGCGCCCGCATCCTTGGCAGCTCCGGCTCCGCCGCGGCGATCGCCATTCTCCGGTCGATCACGGCGCGATGAAACTGTTCGAGCACCAGGCCGAAGGCGGAGAGGTCGCCTTCCTCGATCGCGCCGTCGTCGTAACTCTGCAGCGTTTCCCGCAGCGTATCGTCGACCTCGCGCTGCATGGCGGCCAGTTGTTCCAGCGTGTCGGCTTCGCGCGCCTTGGAAATCATCGCCAGCAGCTTTTCGCGCTGGTGCGAGGTCTGTTCGCGTTCGTCGCGCTTCAGATAGTGGCGCAACCAGGCGCCCGCCGAGCCCAGTCCGGACAACACCAGGATGGCGGCCCAGAAGTAGTCGCTGTATTTCTCGAGGAAGGTGCGTTCGGTGCCGTCGATGTAAGCCGCCGCACCCTGATGCGCGGGAAGGGCCGCATCCTTGTCGGTGTCCGGCTTTTCGATTTTCGCGGCACCGGGCACTTCCCTGGCGAGCACCTGGCGAATGGTGAACAGTTGCCGGACGAACCCGCCGACCGCGGTGTCGGACAGCGACTTGCGCGCCACGATCAGGTGATTGACGCTGACCGTCTCGATCTTGTCCTCCGGCCGGGCCGGCGATGAATTGAAGGTGCTGCCGGCAATCTCCTCGGATTCATACAGCGGGTGTTTCTGCGCGATCGCCTCGGACACGTCGATCGGCAGGAATTTCGGCTCGCCGCGGGCGCGCGCGGTCGCTGCGATGGCTTCGGAGGTGATCTTGCTGTCGAGCGGACCGACCGCCATGAAGGCATCGATGGCGGGATCCTTTGCCAGTTCGGCAAGCTGGCCGGTGCCGAATTGCGTCACCGCCACCTTGTCGGGATCGACGCCGGATTCCTTCAGGATCACGCGCAGCAAGGTGACGTTCGCCTGAGTCCGGCCGATGACGCCGACGCGGTGGCCGGCGAGATCGTCGATGCTCTTGATTTTCGGTGCCGGCGGTTTCTTCGCGCCCTTGGCGGCAAGCCCGGAAGGCGCCCACAACGCGACGACGTTCTTGCGCAGGATGGCGACGGACTCGGTATCCGCCGGCATCTCCAGATCGCCGCGGGCGACCGCGAGATCGGCCTTGCCGGCGGCCAGCAGCGCAATGCTTTCGGCGGCACCGTCGGTCTGGACCGGCGTGAGCCGGACCGAGTCGCGCGCAAAACTCTGCGCCAATGCCTGGATCAGCTTTTGATCCTCGCTGTTGGGCGGACCGACCGCGATCTTCAAGGTTACCGGCCGCAATGCCAGATACAATCCGGCGCCCGCCGCGCCGAACAGCAGCAGACCGGCGACGAGCACCAGCAGCGCAGAGATCCTGCGTTTGCGGCGCCGGAGCAGGACGTCTGCGGCTAGATCCGAGGAGGCCATCCCCTACGTTACAGGAAAAACCGGGCGGCGGGTACGGCTCTCCCGGCCAAAGCAGGTCGCTTGGTTAAGGTTCCGCGGCCGGCGCTCGGATCACACTCGCGCCCCTGCGGGCGCAGCGACTACATCTCGATCGGGCTGTCCGGAGACAAATGACACCCGAGCTTCAGCTGTCCGTTATCGCGCCTCGAACCGCGCGCGCTACCTGTTTCGATTCTCTGCGGTGACCCGAAATTTCCCGCCAGCCAGCATGCCGGTGCAATACCACCAGGATCGATTTCGTTCCCAGCCCAGGAACATTTTGGTTTCCATGCATTGCACGTAGTCCCTGTGGGTGAGGGTGTCTTTGCAGGTTGCTGAGAACACCGAGTAGTACCCCGCCGATTCGCTGCATCCAACCCAAGGGTCCTTGCCGCTTTTGAAGCTCGATTCGCAACCATCGTTGCAACTGCTGGCCTCTCTCTCAAGCCGGGCAAGCTTCACCATGACAGGACCCCGCGCAGCCGACGGCGTCCCGGTCGCCGTTTGAGTGGCTCGCGATGTCCGGCCCGCGCGATGTGCCACCCGACCGGACCCTTGTCGCGTTACCTCCGGCGGTTGCGGCCTTGCCACTTGCCTCGGCGCTTCGACCGTGATGTTGGGAAGCTGGGTGCCGGAGCCCGTTGCGGTTTGTGACATTGCCGTACCGCTCAGGCTGCTCAGCAATGCGGTTGACAGGATAGCGACAGCCGAGGGCGCGACGAAGCCGGATAACAATCTCATGATCATATCCTCCCGAGAAGACGGCTTTGCCTTCCCCATGTGTGCACAACGCCACCCAACCTAACCCCAATTTCCGAATTGGACCACCGAGGCCTGCAATATATTTTCGGCGTCGCCGTCGACCTAACCCGCCACCCGGCTCTTTTCCGCCGCGAAGGGGCTGAGGCCGAGCCACGCCTGCATCGAGCGCGCAACCGCCTTGTCGCCGGTCAGTTCGATGTTGCCGGCTTCGATTTCGGCCTTCAACGTGGAGACGCCCATCCAGACCGCGGTCATGCTGTGCAGCGAACTCGTGACATAGAGATCGACGTCGTAGCCGGGATCGACCGAACAGAGATCGACGTCGCCGCCTTCCTTGACGATCCACCATGATTTCCGCGCCCCGCCGAGTTCGGGATAGGTGAATTTCACGGTGCAGCGGCGATCCGGAAGCAGGTTGGGCACGAGGTTGCGGCGCATGTCCCACATCAGCAGCGACGGATCGAGATTCTTCAGCGACAGCGAGGACTCCACCCAGCGCTGCCCCCAGGTGCCCAGCGACATGATGACGCCGCGCAGATCCTCGCCGGCTTCGGTGAGCCTGTACTCGGCGACGCCCTGCTTACCCGTGCGCTTCACCGAGACGACGCCGGCGTCGGCCAGTTCTTTCAGCCGCTTCGACAGCAGCGTCGGCGACATCAACGGCACGCCGCGCCGCAAGTCGTTGAAGCGGGTGGTGCCGCACAGCATTTCGCGCAGGATCAGCGCGGTCCAGCGCGAGCAGATGATCTCCGCCGCCATCGCCACGGGGCAGAATTGCCCGTAGCTGCCCTGTTTGGTTTGATCGTTCATGACGGCACTCCCAGGCAGGCACGTATGCCTCGGGCCACAGGTAGTACAGAACCTGTAGCTTAAATTTTTCAGCCCGTCACCGCCGGCCGGAAAACCCAGCGCTAACAGCGAGCTAGTGGTGGGGGCGGGTTGTCGCAGTACAGTTCGTGGACTGGTTTGGGCCGGGCTTCCCGGCGACATTGGGCGCAGGCTGAGTATTTCAACTGAACATTTCAAAGGAAAATATCATGAGCGTGATCGAAGCCATCAACACCAAATCGGCGGAACGGCGCAGCGTCAGCGATACTGCCCGCGACCTCGGATTCATATTCGAGCAGCGCGCCATCGAGGCTACCGATGAAGACAAATTCGTCGCCGACAATTTCGCATTGCTGAAAGCCTCCGGACTGTTCGAGGCAGGCGTGCCAAAAGAGCTCGGCGGCGGTGGCGCCACCATCGATGAACTCGCGACCATGTTGCGCACGCTGGCGCATCACTGCGGATCGACCGCGCTGGCGTTTTCGATGCACACCCACCAGGTCGCGATTCCGGCCTGGCGATGGACCCACCAAAAGGCAACCGCGGTCGAGCCGCTGCTGAAGCGGATCGCGGTCGAGCGCATCCAGCTGGTATCGAGCGGCGGGTCGGACTGGATCGCAGGATCCGGCAAGGCCGAGAAGGTGGACGGCGGCTACCGCATCACCGCGCGAAAAGTGTTCTCGTCGGGCGCGCCGACCGGCGACCTGCTGATGACCAGCGCGGTGCTCGAAAGCGAGGGCGAGCCGGCCATGGTGCTGCATTTCGGCCTGCCGATGAATTCGCCGCAGGTCAAAGTGCTGGACACCTGGCGCACGCTGGGCATGCGCGGCACCGGATCGCATGACGTGCTGATCGACGGCTATTTCCTGCCCGAGGCCGCCGTCGCCGCGCGCCGCGTCGCCGGCGAATGGCATCCGTTGTTTCACATCATCGGCACCATCGCCTTCGCGCTGGTCTATTCGGTCTATCTCGGCGTCGCCGAGCGCGCGCGAACTCGCCATCGGCCTGGCTAAGCGGCGGCCGCCGAACCATCACGTCATCGAACTTGCTGGACGCATGGACACCGAACTGACCGCAGCCCGGCTTGCGCATGAGTCCATGCTGGCGGAGGTTCGCCTCAATGCGCCCTCGACCGAGACCATCAACCAGGTGATGATCGGCCGCACCCTGGTGGCGCGCCACGCCATCGCGGCCGTCGATCTCGCGATGGAGCTTGCCGGCGGCGCGGGTTTTTATCGCTCGGCAGGGCTGGAACGGAAGTTTCGCGACATCCAGGCCGCCCGCTATCACCCGCTGCAGTCCGGACCGCAGGCGCAATATGCGGGCTCGATGGCGCTGGGGCTCCCGGTGGACAAGGTGTTCTGACGCCCCCAAGTCACCTCTCCCCGCAAGCGGGGAGAGGGTCGGGGAGCTGTTTCCGATGCGCCGGAAATGGCGGATTACGCTGTCGCTAATCCGCCGATGAACACGCTGCCCTGAATTCAATCAGGCACTCGGGCCAGGCTGGAAACGTTCAAAGGCCGTGGTCTCTCGACCCATCAGACGTCTGCCATTGTCAAAGCAGACGGAAACCCTGCCGTCGTCGCGGTGCTCGATGACCTCGCCGGTCCTGCCTTGCAGCGTCTTTTCGGCTCTCCACGCAAGAGTTTCAGCGATCAACCGGACCCGGTCGCCGACTTCGAAACGAGCGCCCGGCCCGGATTTTTCCTGCATTTGTCCCTTCAATTGCGATGGACGAACTCGCGATGAATCTCGCGGCCGGACGCGTTGACAACCGATATTTCAAGGTCTTGATCGTCAACAAGACTGTCTCGATAAAAGTGCTCCGCAAGAATCCCGCAATGCGCAATCGCCTCGGCATTGGTATTGAATCCAATCCGATCCGGTCTCTGAACGGAACGCCGTCGATCATATCGAATGGGATGACCCGTCGTGATCCCTTCGGCAAGCGCCTCTTCAAGCGACTCCACCGGGTACCGCTCGTGAAGCGTTCGAAAGGGCGGCGCGATAGCCAGCGAACTCGGTGTAAACTTGTCGATCGAATGGCAATGCGAACAGTTGGCTTGCGCGAACGCCTTGCCAGCCAGCAAGTTGGGTTCGGCGTTGCATGGAGCGGCGGCGGCTAACGCGGTGAAAGCGATAGCAAGCGATGATATGATTTTCACGTTATGTCGGTGCCTGTAGATCGGCATTAAGCCAAACGCTCAAGCCCCCTGATTTCATCGGGGGCGGTCATGGAATCAGCATGCGCGCGGTAATTCCGCGCGCAGCGGTCAATATTGCTCACTATTCATGATAAAGCGCTGGGCGATCCGCTCGGGCTTCCGGTGGACGGCTTGCGGGAGAAGTCGCTTCGCATCGAAAGAGGGGGCTATCGCTCTGGCAACAGTGCTCGCGATTTGTACGGCATAGGCTGAACCGTTGGCTTACATTACCGCCCCGCCCTCGGTATCGTTCGGTGACAGAGAGTTCTGCACGCTCCCGCCTCATCGAAGCTGTTCTTCCAAATTGCGGATCAACTTCGCAAGTCGCTCGGTGGTGAGCAGGTCGGATTGTTCTCTGGCCATGCGCCGCGCCTGTTAAGCCGCGCTGTTGACGGCCTCAGGGCCGTAAGGCGGATCAGCGCAGCGCAGTCCGGTTGAAGAGGCCGCCCAACCGAGGCGGCCTCCAGACCAGATCGGCTGAGCGCTTACTTCATGCCGTCCTTCTTCATCGGCTCGGCGCTCGGCGAACCGTCTTTCGACATTTCCTTCTTGCCGTCCTTCGTACCGTCCTTGGCCATGCTGTCGTTCGACATGCCCTTGGTTTCCATGCCGTCCTTCTTCATGCCGTCCTTCGACATGTCGTTGGTCTTCATGCTGTCCTGAGCGGCGGGGCCGGTGGTCTGGGCAGACGCGCCAAGCGTGGTGAAGGCGGAAAGAGCGGCAACGCACGTGGCAACTAGAATGGCTTTCTTCATCCTGGACTCCTGTTGGGTTGATATCCCAGGATGAATGAGCCGCGGGGTCCAACGTTCCGAAACTATATGTTCGGAACGCGACACATATTTTGAAACTAATTTCCGGATGCCGCCACGGCTTGCAACCGCCTTTCCACGATTCAAGGGCCGTGGGGCGGACCAGCGCAAGCGTGATCCACCATGACGCCGCACGCCGCGGCGGGTTACGCCTGCCGCCCTGGTGGAGTCACGGTGGGAAGGGCCCGTCCGACAAACGATCAAAGCCATCATCCACTTAGGATTAACGGTTCCCTAACCGGAATTCCTAACCGTACCTCCATCTGTCGGCGTTATCCATGCAACCCGGAGTTGGGCAATGCAGGAGCAGCCTTCACGGGGGAGCGCTGGCGGTCGTCTTGGCGGGTTAACCGCCGAGCCCGGCCAGGTGATGGCTATTGGCTCTTCGGTGCGGCGCAACCCGATCCACTGGCTGGTTGTTTGCGGCGTGCTACTGATCGCCTTCATCGTCATCGGCACCGCGGTGATGGTCGGTAACTTCCGCGAGCGCGCGCTCTCCTCCAGCGAGCGCGAACTGGAAAATACCGTGCTGCTGCTGGCGCGTCATTTCGACCAGCAGCTCGAAGACGCCGGAGTGATCCAGAACAGCCTGGTCGAATACGTCTATTCGGCCGGGATTGCGACGCCCGAGGACTACCGGCGCCAGATGTCCGGCCGCGACGTGCATCTGATGCTGAAGGCGAGGTTGAGCGCCATGTCCTATGTCGGCGCCGTCAATCTGTTCGATTCGAACGGACGGATCATCAACGCGTCGGGGGTGTGGCCGCTGCCCGACGTTTCCGTCGCCGACCGCGCCTATTTCAGGATTTTCGCATCCGGTCCGCAATCGCCGACGGTGGTGATCGAACCGGTCTACAGCCGCGTCACCGGAGCGTGGACCACGATCATCGCCCGCAAGGTGACCGGGACCGACGGCGAATTCCTCGGCGTCATCTCGCGCGGCATCGAGCCCGCGCATTTCGAGAAATTCTTCGCGTCGCTCGCGCTCGGCGACGGCGCGGCGATTTCGATGTTCGACCGCGAAGGCACGCTGCTGGCCCGGCATCCGCATAACGAAGCGATGATCGGACGCAGTTTCAAGGGCGGCGCGCTGCTCGAACTGGTGGCGCCGAACGCGGCCGACCACGGCACGATGCGGCTGAAGAGTCCGATCGACGGCGAGGACCGTGTCGGCGCGGTCCGGCGCCTGAGCAATTTTCCGATCATCATCGTCGCCACCACCTCGGTTGCCGCGGCCCTGACCGACTGGCGCGAGCAGACGCGATTCCTGATCGGCATGGCCACGCTCTCGGCGCTGGTGGTCGCGGTCATCCTGTTTCTGATCGTCCGGCTGATATCGCGGCAACATCGCAACTCGCAGCACCGGCTGGCGCTGGAAAAGCAGCGCCTCGACACCGCCGTCAACAACATGACCCAGGGGCTGCTGTTTTTCGATGCATCGCATCGCCTCGTGATCTGCAACCAGCGCTATGTCGAGATGTTCGGCGTATCGCGCGACGTGGTGAAGCCCGGCTGCAGCTTTCGCGAGTTGCTGACGCATCGCAAGGAAACCGGCACGTTCACCGGCGACGTCGATGAATATTGCGAAGCCGTGATGCGGAATATGGCCGATGGAAACGTCTTTCAACGGGTGCTGGATTCCTCCGACGACCGTTCGATCCAGGTGTTGTACCAGCCGCTCGCCGACGGCGGCTGGGTGACCACGCTGGAGGATTTCACCGAGCGCAGGCGATCCGACGAGCGGATCGCGCATCTGGCGCATTACGACGCGCTGACCGACCTGCCCAACCGGGTGTTGTTTCGCGACCAGCTCGAGCGCGAACTGAAGAAGATCGGCCGCAACGGCCAACTTGCCGTGCTCTATATCGACATCGACGAATTCAAGAGCGTCAACGATTCGCTCGGCCATCCCATCGGCGACGAGCTGTTGAAGGCGGTGGCGTCGCGGCTGCGTGGCTGCGTGCGGGAAACCGGTTTCGTGGCGCGGCTCGGCGGCGACGAGTTCGCGGTGGTGCAGACCGCGGTCGACAATCCGGCCGATGTCATGGACCTCGTGATCCGGATTTACGAGGCGATCCGCGTTCCCTACCAGTGCCTCGGCCATCAGCTCGTCACCGACGCCAGCATCGGCATCGCGCTGGCGCCGCAGGACGGCACCGATCTGGATCAATTGTTGAAGAACGCGGATCTGGCGATGTACGGCGCCAAGGCCGACGGCCGCCGCACCTATCGCTTCTTCGAACGCGCCATGGACGCGCGGGTGAGGGCGCGCCGCGCCCTCGAGCTGGATCTGCGCCAGGCCATCGCCAACGGCGAATTCTCGATTCAATACCAGCCGGTGGTCGATCTTCGCAGCAATGCGGTCTCCGGCTGCGAGGCGCTGCTGCGCTGGCGTCACCCACAGCGCGGCATGGTCTCGCCGGCCGAGTTCATCCCCGTGGCGGAAGAGATCGGCCTGATCAGTCAGCTCGGCGAATGGGTGCTGTCGTCGGCCTGCGTCGAGGCCGCGAGCTGGCCGGACCACATTCGCCTTGCGGTCAACGTCTCGCCGGTCCAGTTCAGGAATCACACCTTGGCGCTGCATGTCGCCAGCGCGCTGGCGTCATCGGGTCTCGCGGCGAGCCGGCTGGAGCTGGAGATCACCGAAGCCGTGCTGATCCGCGACGACGAGGCCGCACTCGCCATCCTGCATCAGCTGCGCGCGGTCGGGGTGCGCATCGCGCTGGACGATTTCGGCACCGGCTATTCGTCGTTGAGCTACCTGCAGCGTTTTCCGTTCGACAAGATCAAGATCGACCGCTGCTTCATCAGCGAGCTCGCCGAGCCCGGCGGCTCGTCGTCGATCGTGCAGGCGGTGGTGAACATCGCCAGCGCGCGCAACATGACGACAACCGCCGAGGGCGTGGAAACCGAAGCGCAAAAGGAATTGCTGCGCACGCTCGGCTGCACCGAGATGCAGGGCTATCTGTTCAGCGCCGCGAAGCCGGCGGCGGAGGTGCGGCGGCTGCTGCTGCTGCTGGGGCGGGACGATGGGGTAAGATTTGTAGGGCGGGTTAGCGAAGCGTAACCCGCCGCTTCGGCCGAGGCGCGGCGGATTGCGCTTACGCTAATCCGCGAGCGGGATCGGGTCCCGCAACAGCAGCGCGAGCGCCGCCATGCAGACGACGCCGATCAAGTAGCTCATAAAGCCCGACCATGCCATCGAACCCAACGCCGCTCTCAGATTGGCGTTGAGCGCCTGCCGCATAACGAGACTGATCCCTGTCGCCGCGGCAAGGACCATCGGAAGCGCCATTTTCAACATTTTGATATCCCTGGAAAATGCAGCCAATGAGACAGAAACTCGTCATGCCCGGCACAAGCCCAGCCATGACGAAAAGCGCGGTTCAACCTATCCGGTGCGCCTATGACGGAAGCGGGATCAGAGGGGCGACGTCGCGATCCCGCGAATCCTCGCTGGCCGCAAGCCCGGCCGCTACGCCCAGACGATCGCCGACAGAACGGTTCTGGCTCATCTTGCGCTTGCCCTCAAATCTGGTGACCGGGATACGTACTCCCACGATCCCGCGCAACTGGGCCGCGATGAAATCCGCCGGCGCGTCGGCGACCGCCCACGGACTGGCGCGTGGCTTTTCATGCCGGTTTGTCAGGCGCGTCACGACATCGAGCAGACGGTCGGGGTCCTGGAAAAACTCGACAGGACCATAGGCGTGCACCGCGATGTAATTCCACGTCGGCACGACTTTTCCGGTCTCCTGCTTGGTGACGTACCAGGATGGCGTCACATAGGTTTCCGGACCCATGAAGATCGCGAGCGCTTCTCCGATTCCAGGCAAGCGCCACTGCGGATTGGCTTTCGCCACATGCCCGTAGAGCGTTCCCCGCGGTCCTTCGGTCTCCTCGAGGAAGAGCGGCAACGGCGTCGCGACCGGACCATCCGCCGTCGACGTGACCAGATTTGCCAGCCGGGCGTCACCAATGGCCGCGCGTATGTTTTCGATGTCGTCTTCCTTGAAGGCGGGAGGTACATACATGGCGGTTTCTCCGTAACGCTAAACCAGCTGCAGCCGCAGCTCGCGTCCCACGATCCTGGCGGCGCGCTGAAGGCTTTCGTCGCTGTTCTATGTTTCATAAAATGCCTTTGTCGGCATGCTGACTCCGCATGTGCGCGCCTAATTGCCGAACCCGACGAATACCGTAGCTTCGTCGACAGACTTTCGTTCGGACACCACCGCATTTGCCGGAAACGTTTCATCGGGCCAGCCCAGCGCGATACTTTTCATGATGACCTGATCGTCAGCTATTCCGGCGTGCTCACGCACGACCGGCGATTGCATGATGCCCTGGCTGTTGATCACGGCGCCAAGCCCGCGCGACCAGGCGGCATTGACCAGGGCGTTCGCCACAGCGCCGCAATCGAACGGCGTATCGTCGCTGCCGTCCAGCACGCGGTCATAAGTCACGATCACGCATACGGGCGCGTCGAACTGGCGGAAGCCGCGCAACACCCAGTCCTGGCGCTTGTCCTTGTCGTCGCGCGCGATCCCCATTGCGGAGAACAACTGTTTGGCGACGCCGACCTGCCTGTCGCGGTGCCGGCCTGCAAAGCCCTGACCCGTGCGAAACTCACGCGACTGCGGTACGCCTGCCACCATCCGCTCGGTATTGCCGGCGCGGATCCGGTTCAGCGGTTCGCCGGTGATGACGTAGAAATTCCAGGGCTGGGTGTTCATCGACGAGGGCGCGCGCATCGCCAAACCGATGATTTCCTCAATCAGCGCCTTAGGGACCGGATCGGGCCTGTAACCGCGGATACTTCGGCGACCGAGGATCACGTCATCGAAATGCATTGGTGTGGGATTCCCCGGATTGTTCCTGAACTGATCTGGATATTCCCGAATTCTCGGCGCACGCGCAAGATAGACGAGACGGCGGCGGCACAGTAAGGGAGAACGCCATGACGCGACCGTTAGCAGTCTGGATTATCATCGCTGCATGCGGTCGGCGGCATCAAGGCTCCTGATCCATTCGCGGACCGGGACATGCCCTGACGGCAATTCGTAAAAGAAGGCGGGAAAACGCTTCACGATCCTCTCATGTTCCTCCTGGTACCAAAAATGGTACGCGCTTGCAGGTCCGAATGAGCTACATGCCCAAGGAAAGATTTCCGCGGCGTGTTTTTTCTGCGGAAATTTTTTCGCAACTCCGTGTCGTTTAATGTTGCGCGTAATGTTCGGCCGCAAGCTTCCGCCGCCGCGCCGCTCTCGAAAAAAGAAGATGCCGCCGCATACCTTCCACGGTTGATGCATGCGTGTCTCGGTTTTGAACGCGGTTTGCCGCAACGCCGCCGCAAGCCGTTTATGCGCCTGAGGCGAAACGGTTTTGGCCCGCAAACCGTTGCCGCCGTACCGGATTTGCCCCTGGCTCGCCGCCAGTTCGCCGCATCGCGCTTAAATGAATCGCATCAATTGCCGGCATGCGCCTCAAGTGCTTGCACGACCGCGCAATTGCTTCCGCAATCTCGACGGTCTCTTGCGCAAATTCGTGTTGCGGTCGGCGTGCCTGACAAAATCAAAAGGCGCCCCTTTCGGAGCGCCTTTCTTGTTTTCAGTCTGCATCGCTCGCGGGCCAAAGCCCGCGAACAAAACCTCACAGAGAATAATACATATCGAACTCGACCGGATGCGGGGTCATTTCGAAGCGTTCGACTTCGGTCATCTTCAGCTCGATGAAGCTGTCGATGAAGTCGTCGTCGAACACGCCGCCGTTCTTGAGGAAGCCGCGGTCCTTGTCGAGATTTTCCAGCGCCTCGCGAAGCGAGCCGCACACCGTCGGGATCGACTTCAGCTCTTCCTTCGGCAGGTCGTAGAGGTCCTTGTCCATCGCCGGACCGGGATCGATCTTGTTCTTGATGCCGTCCAGGCCCGCCATCAGCATCGCGGCGAAGCCGAGATAGGGGTTGGCCATCGGGTCGGGGAAACGCACCTCGACGCGTTTTGCTTTTGGGTTGGTGGTGTAGGGGATGCGGCAGGAGGCCGAGCGGTTGCGTGCGGAGTAGGCGAGCAGCACCGGGGCTTCATAACCGGGGACCAGGCGCTTGTAGGAGTTGGTCGAGGGGTTGGTGAAGGCGTTGATGGCCTTGGCGTGCTTGATGATGCCGCCGATGTAGTTGAGGCAGGTCTCGGAGAGATCGGCGTATTTGTTGCCGGCGAATACCGGCTTGCCGTCCTTCCAGATCGACTGGTGGCAGTGCATGCCCGAGCCGTTGTCGCCATAGACGGGCTTCGGCATGAAGGTGGCGGTCTTGCCGTACATATGCGCGACCTGGTGGATGCAGTATTTGTAGATCTGCATCTGGTCGGCCATCAGCGTCAGGGTGTCGAACTTCATGCCGAGCTCGTGCTGGGCACTGGCTACTTCGTGGTGGTGCTTCTCGACCTTGACGCCCATCTTGGCCATGGCGCCGAGCATTTCCGAGCGCATGTCCTGCACCGAATCCTGCGGCGGGACGGGGAAGTAACCGGCCTTGGTGCGGATGCGGTGGCCGAGGTTGCCGCCTTCATATTCGGTGTCGGAGTTGATCGGCAGTTCCGAGGAATCCAGCTTGAAGCCGGTGTTGTAGGGCGTGGTCTGATAGCGGACGTCGTCGAATACGAAGAACTCGGCCTCGGGCCCGAAGAACACCGTGTCGCCGACGCCCATCGACTTCACCATGGCTTCGGCCTTCTTGGCCATGCCGCGCGGGTCGCGGTTGTAGGGCTCGCCGGTGGTCGGCTCCAGCACGTCGCAGGTGATGACCATGGTGGTCTCGGCGAAGAACGGATCGATCGTCGCGGTGACGGGATCGGGCATCAGGCACATGTCGGATTCGTTGATCGCCTTCCAGCCGGCGATCGAGGAGCCGTCGAACATGGTGCCTTCGGCGAAGATGTCTTCGTCGATCATGCCGATGTCGAAGGTGACATGCTGCCACTTGCCGCGCGGGTCGGTAAAACGCAGGTCGACGTATTTCACGTCGTTGTCCTTGATAGATTTCAGGACGTCTTTGGCGGTCTTCATGAATACCCCTTATGTCTTGCTGGCCGTCGTGATGTTGGAGCGAGAAGCGGCGCTTTGAGTGATGTCGTGATATCGGAAAATTCTAGATGGCGTCCAGCCCGGATTCTCCGGTCCTGATGCGAATGGCTTCCTCGATGTTGGAGACGAAGATCTTGCCGTCGCCGATGCGGCCGGTCTGGGCCGCGCGCCTGATCGCATCGATGGCTTTCTCGACCAGATCATCCGAGATCACAATCTCGATTTTGACCTTGGGCAGGAAGTCCACGATGTATTCCGCGCCGCGGTAAAGTTCGGCGTGGCCCTTCTGCCGGCCGAAGCCCTTGGCCTCGGTCACGGTGATGCCCTGCAACCCTACTTCCTGAAGCGCTTCTTTCACCTCGTCGAGCTTGAACGGCTTGATGATGGCTTCGATTTTTTTCACTGAACGCCTCCCGGGCACTTCCATATTTCAGACTGCAATGTTGTTTCCAGGCAGCGCGTATTGCGCAGCCCGTTCGATAACTGGTCCTGGACACTCGCATTGTGCCGTCACGCCGCTGGGCTCGCGGCCAAGCATGCCCTTTTACTGCCGTAAGCGACGGATCCAAAGCCGACTTCCCCAAAAGCAGGGTCCATGCCAAGTTGTCAAAACCGCCGTTTTAGAAATGTTATCAGATCATTAACGTGCATAAGGTGGCCACCATATCGAATGGTGAGCAGGTACGAAGCCTACAAAATGGGCAAATCGATCAATCTGTATGCAAGCCTGCGAATGAGCGGCTAGAACTGGAAGAAGAATGCCTCAGGATGAGGCGATGGTAACGGATCTGGCATGGAAGTTCTCACAACTGCCGAGATGGAGCACGCCGACCGGCTTGCGGTCGCCGGCGGCACGCCTGGCTTTGCATTGATGCTGCATGCCGGCCAGGCAGTCGCGAATGCCGCCATGGATCTGGCGGAGCAGGGTCCGATCCTCGTGGTTGCCGGGCGCGGCAACAATGGCGGCGACGGTTTTGTCGCCGCGACTGAACTGGTCGCGCGTGGCCGCGAGGTCTCCATCATCCTGCTGTGCGAGCGCGACACCCTGCAGGGCGACGCGGCGCTGGCCGCGCGGGGCTGGAAAGGTCCGGTGCTGCCTTGCGACGCCAAGGCGATCGGCGCGCCTGCGCTGATCATCGACGCGCTGTTCGGCGCCGGGCTCAACCGTCCCGTCAAGGGCGATCCGCACGACATGATCGAGGCGATCAATGCCAGCGGCGCGCCTGTGCTCAGCGTCGACCTGCCGAGCGGCATCAACGGCACCACCGGCGCGGTGATGGGCGTTGCGGTGCAGGCGGCCGAGACTGTCACCTTCTTTCGCCGCAAGCCGGGGCATCTGCTGTTGCCTGGACGGATGCATTGCGGCCGCGTGCGCCTTGCCGACATCGGCATTGACGCCGGCGTGCTCGACGAGATTCTTCCCCGAACGTTTGAGAATATCCCCGCGCTTTGGCACGGCTCGTTTCCGGTGCCGCGGATCGACGGCCACAAATATGCCCGCGGCCATGCCGTCGTGGTCTCCGGCGAACTCGCCGCGACCGGCGCGGCACGGCTTGCCGCGCGCGGCGCGCTGCGGGCAGGGGCGGGGCTGGTGACGCTGGCATCGCCCCATGATGCGCTCGCGATCAATGCGTCGGCGCTCACCGCAGTGATGATCCGCGCTATCGATACCGCGGCCGAGTTCGCCGGTTTACTGGCGGACAAACGCCTGAACACATGCGTGATCGGGCCGGGTGCCGGCGTCGGCGAACGTACGCGGGATTTTGTGCTGGCGGCCCTGTCGACGAAACGAAGCCTGGTGCTGGACGCCGACGCGCTCACCAGCTTTGCCGATGCGCCCGATCGTCTGTTCGAGGCCATAAAGACTTCAAACGATCCGCAGGCTGTCCTGACGCCACACGAGGGCGAGTTTCCTCGCCTGTTCAGCGATATGAGCAACAAACATCCGTTGCGCTCGAAGCTCCTACGGGTGCGGGCAGCGGCTGAGCGCTCCGGCGCTGTCGTCCTGCTCAAGGGTCCGGACACGGTGGTGGCATCGCCGGACGGCCGCGCCGCCATATCCGCCAACGCGCCGCCCTGGCTCGCCACCGCCGGCGCAGGCGATGTGCTGGCCGGCATGATCGCAGGTCTGCTGGCCCAAGGCGTCCCGGCCTTCGAGGCGGCCTGCATCGGAGTGTGGATGCATGGCGAGGCCGGCAGCGAAGCCGGTCCCGGTCTGATCGCGGAGGATTTGCCGGAGGTGCTGCCTGCGGTGTTCCGGCGGCTCTATGACGAGTTCGGCGTCGACTACTAGTTGCCCAAGCTAGCGCTAGTCTGGCGTGCTCCGGACGCAGCGCAGCACGTAGCCCTTGCGAAGCGGTGCGCTGCAGAGCCGGGGGCCGTACAAAGCTCGGTGTCGGTATGGAGCAGCCTGAAGAACGCTGCACCGCATCCGGGACACGGTGAGTCGGAAACGGCCGTAGGTTCGCGCTAGCGGATTACACCGAATATTTTGCCACCGCGGCCTCGTTCCAGGAGAGCCCCAGGCCATCCCCGCGTGCCGTGACGGTGCCGTCCACAATCTCGATCGGCTCGGCCAGGATGGCGCGGCCGAGATCGAGAACTTCCAGCCAATGCGCGGTCGGCGTCACCGCCAGCATGTGGGCGCTGGCCTCGGCGAACAGGTGGCTCGACATCGGAATGGAAGCAGCCTCCGCTTGTCCCGCGACACGCATCCAGCCGGTGACGCCGCCGACCTTCATCAGGTCCGGCATGATGAAATCGCTCGCGCCGACGGCGATGGCTTCGGCAAAACCGCGCGGAAACCACCAGTTTTCACCGGCCTGAATCGATATCGAAGACTCGCGGCGGACCGCCGCAAGCCCCTGAAGATTCTCCTGCGCCACCGGCTCCTCGACCCAATGCAGGTCATAAGGCGCAAGCCGCGCGATGCGGCTGATGGCTTCGGCGGGATCGAGCGACTGGTTGAAGTCGAGCATCAGCGCGATGTCGGGACCGATCAGCTTGCGAACGCCCTTGACCATCCGCTCGTCGTTGGCGGCATCGCCGTCGCCGCCCTTGATCTTGATGCCGCGAAAGCCCTGATCCAGCGAACGCTTCAGGTCTCTCTCATCGGCAACGGGATCGACCACGCCGTAACTGTCATAGGCCCGCATCGGCCGCGGCGATCCACCGAGCAACTCGGCCAATGGCCGACCCGCGACCTGTCCAAGCGCATCCCAATAAGCCATGTCGAGCCCTGACACCGCCATGCCGACCAAGCCCTGCCAGCCCAGCAATCTGAACTTGGCGTCCATCGCCGCCATCAGATCGAAGGGTGCGATGGCCTTGCCTGCGAGGTCGCGGCCGATCTCCTCGATCAGATACACCAGCGGCGCCAGCGTTAATTTGCTGTAGGCGAAGATGTAAGATCGTCCGGTAACGCTTTGATCCGTTTCGACATCGATCAGTACCAGCGGCGCCGCCTCGATGACGCCGAAGGCGTTCTTCACCGGCCGCGAGATCGGCACGATGACGGCCCGGGCCTTGACGCCGCGGATGGCTGCAATGGCTGCGCTCATATTGGTTCCTTTACTCGACACTGTACCATCGCACGAGCCGCGGCGCCGCCCAGTCGGTCGCCACCGATTCGATCAGCCAACGGCCGACATATTCGGCCGCGAAAGCGATACGCTGGGTTTGCCCGGCCTCGATGGCCAGCGTGTCGAGCCAGAACGGCTTCCAGCCGTCGTCGAGGCGGTCGAGCAGGCGGAAATGATGGCCGTGAAAATGGAAGACGGTCGGAATCTCGGCGCGGTTGGTCAGCGCCAGCACGACCGCCTGGCCTTGCTTGGCGCGGAAGGCAGGCGCAGCGGTTGTGGCGAAGTTGACCGGAGTTACCCAGTCGGTCGGTGGTCCGCCCAGCGCCAAATCGACGCGCAGAGCGTTCTTGAGGTCGAGCCGGGCCGGCAGTCCATTGGAAGGCAGTGGCGGCGCGCGCGGAAGCGGGGCGGCACGGATCGGCGGCTCCTCTGAAATGACAATCTTGCCGATTGGACGAGCTTCCTTGCCATCATGCAGCAGGATGGATGACGGAGTGACTACATCGACGAAGGCGTCGATCCGCGTTCCTGGTGCCAGCACGAGCTGACCGTCGCGGGCCAGGAATGGCTCGGCCGGCTGGCCGTCGATGGCCATCACCCGGACATCATGGTTTTCAATTTTCAAAGCAATTACATTGCGCTGACAACCATTGATAAAGCGAAATCTCAGGCGGTCATTGGTGCGCACAGCGGTATCCAGCAAGGCAAGACCGTTGACGGTGTAGAGCGCCGTGGAGTCCTTTGCCTCCGCGCTGGGAGCCATCGCATTTCCGTCGGGGCTTAACCGCCAGTCCTCGATCAGGAAAACCTCGTCGCGGTCGACCGCGACCGGTTCGCTATCCGCGACGATCAATGCGCGGGCCGGTGACGGCCTTGTCTGGCCGTCGCCGAGCAGGCGGAGGTCGCAGAGGAAGGTGCCGGCATGGCGCAGCGGCATGACGAATGTGTCCCTGGCGCCGGGTGCGAGAGGTCCCCGCGCCGCCAGCGGCTCCGCGCCGGGGATGCCGTCGATACCATGCCAATTGAGCGCGACCGGCACCGGCAAGCTGTTCGCCAGCGTGACCTCCAGCTCGTCGCCGCGCCTGAAACGACCGCCCGCATCTGGCGCAGGCGGCAGAAGGGACCATATCGCCGTCTCCGGCTGTCCCTGCCGCAAGGCGGCCGTGCCCGGTCTGGCCTGGAGCATCAGGGATGTTCGGCCTCGGGCCGTGGCCCCCGATGGCATCATCGGGCCGAGGCCAGCGGCGCCCAGCGCGGCCAGAAGGCACCGCCGGTTGAGTTTGAAAACGCGGTCTGTCATTGACGATCCGGACCATTTTCGGCCCCGGTTGTCCAGTAACCGCGCCTGCGGCCTAAGGCGGCTGGAAAGGCCATTTTTTTGCTGCGAACCGGTGGGCCCATGTTATACACCCGCCGCCCGCGGCATCGCGGCCGGACATGATGCTGCTTGCGGGCGTGGCGGAACTGGTAGACGCGCTGGATTTAGGTTCCAGTGACGAAAGTTGTGGGGGTTCGAGTCCCTCCGCCCGCACCAAGCGCCGACAGCGTTTGCGCATGACGATTTCCGGACGATTCGTTTCCGAAAGGGCAAGTCCCTGAAGGACATGATCGGCCGAACCACCGACGCAGCTTAAAAACCGCGCCGAACCGATTGACAATGACCCGGCCATCGAGCCGGACCAAGTTTGGGAAGAAGTTGAAGCCATGCAGGTCACCGAAACCCTCGCCGAGGGATTGAAGCACGAGTTCCAGATCAGCGTTCCAGCGTCGGATCTCGAAGCCAAAGCCGATACGCGCCTTGTTGACCTCAAGGACAAGGTACGCCTCAACGGCTTCCGTCCGGGCAAGGTGCCGGTGAGCCATCTCAAGAAGGTCTATGGCCGCTCGGTGATGGCGGAAACCGTCGAGCAGACCATCCGCGACACCAACACCCAGATTTTTACGGAACGGGGCTTCCGTCTGGCGACCGAGCCGAAGGTCACCATGCCCACGGAGGAAAAAGCGGTCGAGGATATCCTCACCGGTAAATCCGACCTCACCTACACGGTGTCGATCGAAGTCGTGCCCGCCATCCAGTTGGCCGATTTCAAGAGTTTCAATGTCGAAAAGCCGGTCGCCGACGTGACCGACACTGACATCGACGACGCCCTCAAGCGCATCGCCGATCAGAACCGCACTTACGCTGCCAAAGCCGAGGGCGCGAAGGCGGAAAACGGCGACCGGGTCACCGTGAACTTCAAGGGCAGCATCGACGGCACGCCGTTCGAGGGCGGCACCGGCGAAAACATTCAGGTCGTGGTTGGCTCCAACACCTTCATTCCCGGCTTCGAAGAGCAGTTGCTGGGCATGGCGGCGGGCGAAAACCGCACCCTGAAAGTTTCATTTCCGAAGAATTACACCAATCTGGAATTGGCCGGAAAGCCGGCCGAATTCGACACGACGGCCACCCTGGTCGAGGCGCCGCAAGATGGCAAAATTGATGACGAATTCGCCAAAACCCTCGGTCTTGAATCGCTCGACAAGCTGAAGGAAGCCGCGCGCGAGCGGCTTGCGGCCGAATTCGCCGGCGCCACCCGGCAGCGCGTCAAGCGCATGTTGCTAGATAAGCTCGACGAGGCCCATCGTTTCGAGGCGCCGCCCTCGCTGGTCGATGAAGAATTCAAGCTGATGTGGAATTCAATCAAGGCGGAGATGGAATCCGGCGGCAAGACCTTTGCCGACGAGGACACCACCGAAGAGGCCGCCCAGGAGGAGTACCGCAAGATCGCCGATCGCCGCGTCCGGCTCGGGCTCGTGCTGTCCGAGATCGGCGAGAAGAACAAGATCACGGTCACCGAAGACGAAGTCAGCCGCGCCGTTATCGAGCGCGCGCGTTCGATGCCCGGGCGCGAAAAAGAGGTCTGGGACTACTATCGCAACAATGCCAACGCGCTGGCGCAGCTTCGCGCCCCGATCTACGAGGACAAGGTGGTCGATTTCATCCTTGAACTCGCCAGCGTGACCGAAAAGAAGGTGACGCGCGAGGACCTTTACAAGGATGACGACGCCGAGAAGACGACGGCCTGATTGCGCTGGCCCGTTAGCCGGCGCCGTCAAGAATACGAAACGAAAGCAGCCCGGCGGCGGACTGCGTCGCTATGCCGTGGCCGGCGAATCAGTTTCAACTGACGGTGTTCAGCTATGATTGCTGCCGGCCTTGTTGCCGGTGAATTGGCTCATATCTGTCAGCTCTGTTCTTGAAGTCCTGCATCACGGGACGTTCGTCCGCTCGCGGCAATTCTGACCCCGTTGCAGTTTGCCGGAGGATGTTCGCCTCCAAACCCTTGGGTGATTTATGCGCGATCCGGTGGAAACCTACATGAACCTCGTGCCGATGGTGGTCGAGCAGACCAACCGCGGCGAACGGGCCTACGATATTTTTTCGCGGCTGCTGAAAGAGCGCATCATCTTCCTGACCGGCACGGTTGAGGACGGCATGGCGACGCTGACGGTCGCGCAGCTGCTGTTTCTGGAAGCCGAAAATCCGAAGAAGGAAATCTCGATGTACATCAACTCGCCCGGTGGCGTGGTGACGTCGGGACTCGCGATCTACGACACCATGCAGTTCATCCGTCCTCCGGTCTCGACGCTTTGCACCGGGCAGGCGGCGTCGATGGGCTCGCTGCTGCTGGCCGCCGGCCACAAGGACATGCGGTTCTCGCTGCCGAATTCGCGCATCATGGTGCACCAGCCGTCCGGCGGCTTCCAGGGCCAGGCCACCGACATCATGCTGCACGCGCAGGAAATCCTGAACCTGAAGAAGCGGCTCAACGAAATCTACGTGAAGCACACCGGCCAGACCTACAAGGCCATCGAGGATGCCCTGGAACGCGACAAGTTCCTCACCGCGGAGATGGCCCGGGACTTCGGTATCGTCGACAAGGTGATCGACAAGCGCTCCGAAGATCCGACGGCGAAAACGCCTTAACTGGGCCCGCTGAACCCCGAAATCAGCCCCGGCGCGCCCGTTTTGGTGCAATTGCGGGCGGTAATCGGCGCTGCGGTACCCTCGGCGCCCGGCGAGAGTTCCGCTTTCGTGCTCTTGAAGCGGCGTGACAATCGCGCCACGCTGGGCGGATTTCCGGTGACGCGGGTCGTGCATGCGCGGCAAATCACGCTATTGTCACGACATCGGGCGTGCCGCCGGTTAGCGAATTCTTGATAGTCGGGTGGCACCATGGTTCGCTGAGTCAGATTGGTTACTATGTCGGGGGATTCGAGTTAGCTGCGATTCGGGCAGCAACTGGAGAACGGGGTCTTTTCTGGTACGGATTTTGCTCTATCTAGATGGTGTTGCCGGCAAGTTCCGGAATGGGGCGATCGAGCGGACGAGATCGAACGGCGGACGGAGACGAGAATGAGTAAGGTCGGCACGAGCGACTCGAAGAACACGCTGTATTGCTCGTTCTGCGGCAAGAGCCAGCACGAAGTCCGCAAACTGATCGCGGGACCCACCGTATTCATCTGCGACGAATGCGTTGAACTTTGCATGGACATCATTCGCGAGGAGAACAAGTCCTCGCTGGTGAAGTCGCGCGACGGGATTCCGACGCCGAAGGAAATCTGCAAGGTCCTCGACGATTACGTCATCGGCCAGAGCCACGCCAAGAAGGTGCTCTCGGTCGCGGTCCACAATCACTACAAGCGTCTCAATCATCAGACCAAGCACAACGACGTCGAGCTCGCGAAGTCGAACATTCTGCTGATCGGTCCGACCGGTTCGGGCAAGACGCTGCTGGCGCAGACGCTGGCGCGGATTCTCGACGTGCCATTCACGATGGCGGACGCGACGACGCTCACTGAGGCCGGCTATGTCGGCGAGGACGTCGAGAATATCATTCTGAAGCTCTTGCAATCCGCCGACTACAATGTCGAGCGCGCGCAGCGCGGCATCGTCTACATCGACGAAATCGACAAGATCTCGCGCAAGTCGGACAATCCCTCGATCACCCGCGACGTGTCAGGCGAGGGCGTGCAGCAGGCGCTTCTGAAGATCATGGAAGGCACGGTCGCGAGCGTGCCGCCGCAGGGCGGCCGCAAGCATCCGCAGCAGGAGTTTTTGCAGGTCGACACCACCAACATCCTGTTCATCTGCGGTGGCGCCTTCTCCGGCCTCGAGAAGATTATTTCCGCGCGCGGCCGTTCCACCTCGATCGGCTTCGCCGCGCAGGTGCTGGCGCCGGAAGACCGCCGCACCGGCGAAATCTTCCGCCATGTCGAGCCTGAGGATCTGTTGAAGTACGGCCTGATTCCGGAATTCGTCGGACGGCTTCCCGTGGTCGCGACGCTTGAGGACCTCGACGAGGCGTCGCTGAAGAAGATTCTGACCGATCCGAAGAACGCTTTGGTGAAGCAGTATCAGCGGCTGTTCGAGATGGAGAATATCGAATTGACCTTCGCCGACGAGGCGCTGGGTGCGGTGGCGCGCAGGGCCATCGAGCGCAAGACCGGCGCGCGGGGATTGCGATCGATCCTGGAAAGCATCCTGCTCGAAACGATGTTCGATCTTCCGGGTCTGGAAGGCGTCGAGGAAGTGGTAATCTCGCGTGAGGTGGTGGAGGGGACCGCCCGTCCGCTCTACATTTACGCCGATCGTTCGGACCGTACCGCCGAGAGCAGCGCCAGCGCCTGATTCTCGCGGCGTGACGGCCGGGTTGGGTATCCAAAGACACGGCTGCCGGGCCTTTTCGGCGGCCATATCTGCGCACGGCGCGGTGTCACATTGTCCCGGTTTGACGGGCTTTTTTACATGACTTGACACCCCTATGCCCGATAGCCACCTAATGCTGTCGGCGATGAAAACATATCCAGGATTCGCCGCCAAACGATCCGGACAGGTGGCGCCTGACACGGCCGAACCAGCCGGAATATCTCGGCACCTTGTGGTGGTTGCGCGGAATTGCGGACTGCGTGCAAGGGGGCACAACAAAAGGACCAGGCCATGACACCCGCAAAATCCCGGCCGGCTATCGTGCACGGCGAAAGCCACTCCTATCCGGTGTTGCCGCTTCGCGACATCGTGGTTTTCCCGCACATGATCGTGCCGCTGTTCGTCGGCCGCGAGAAATCGATCCGCGCGCTCGAAGAGGTGATGAAGAACGACGCCCTGATCATGCTCGCCACGCAGAAGATTGCGTCGGACGACGATCCGAAGCCGGAACAGATCTATGAGATCGGCACGCTGGCCAGCGTGCTGCAATTGCTGAAATTACCCGACGGCACCGTCAAGGTGCTGGTGGAAGGGCTCGAGCGTGCCAGGGTCGAGAAATATTCCGACCGCTCCGAATATTACGAGGCAACCGCGGTGGCGCTGGCCGACACCGACGCGACCTCGGTGGAGGCGGAAGCGCTCGCCCGTTCCGTGGTCTCGGATTTCGAGAGCTATGTGAAGCTGAACAAGAAGATTTCAGCCGAAGTGGTTGGCGTAGTCCAGGCCAAGACCGACTTCGCCGAACTCAGCGACAATGTCGCGGCGCACCTCGCCGTCAAGATCTCGGATCGTCAGGCGATCCTGGAGACGCTGTCGGTCACCGCGCGCCTCGAGAAGGTGCTCGGCCTGATGGAGAGCGAAATCTCGGTGCTGCAGGTCGAGAAGCGGATCCGCTCGCGCGTCAAGCGCCAGATGGAGAAGACCCAGCGCGAGTATTACCTCAACGAGCAGATGAAGGCGATCCAGAAGGAACTCGGCGACGACGAAGGCCGCGACGAGCTGGCCGATCTGGAAGAGAAGATTGCCAAGACCAAGCTTTCCAAGGAAGCACGGGAAAAGGCGCAGCACGAATTGAAGAAGCTGCGCCAGATGTCCCCGATGTCGGCGGAAGCCACCGTGGTGCGCAATTATCTCGACTGGCTGCTGTCGATTCCGTGGAACAAGAAGTCCAAGGTCAAGAAGGACCTGATCGCCGCCCAGACCATCCTCGATGACGACCATTACGGGCTGGAGAAGGTCAAGGATCGCATCGTCGAATATTTGGCGGTGCAAACCCGCGCCAACAAGCTGACCGGCCCGATCCTGTGTCTGGTCGGACCTCCCGGTGTCGGCAAGACCTCGCTTGGCAAGTCGATCGCGCGCGCGACCGGGCGTGAGTTCGTGCGAGTGTCGCTAGGGGGCGTGCGCGACGAGGCCGAAATCCGCGGTCACCGCCGCACCTATATCGGCTCGATGCCCGGCAAGGTCATCCAGTCGATGCGCAAGGCCAAGACCTCGAACCCGCTGTTCCTGCTGGACGAGATCGACAAGATGGGCGCCGATTTCCGCGGCGATCCGTCGTCGGCGCTGCTTGAGGTTCTGGACCCCGAGCAGAACTCGACCTTCAACGACCACTATCTCGAGGTCGATTATGATCTCTCCAACGTGATGTTCATCACCACCGCGAATACGCTGAATATTCCGGGACCGCTGATGGACCGCATGGAGATCATCCGGATCGCCGGTTATACCGAGAACGAGAAGGTCGAGATTGCGCGCAAGCATCTGATCCCGAACGCGATCGCCAAGCACGGCCTCGATTCCAAGGAATGGTCGATCGACGACGACGCGCTGTTGCTGATGATCCGGCGCTACACCCGCGAAGCGGGTGTGCGTAACCTTGAGCGCGAGCTTTCGACGCTCGCCCGCAAGGCGGTCAAGGAACTGATGATCTCCAAGAAGAAGACGGTGAAGGTCGCCGAGGCCAATCTGGAGGAGTTTCTCGGCGTGCCGAAATATCGCTACGGCGAGATCGAGACCGACGACCAGGTCGGGATCGTCACGGGTCTGGCATGGACCGATGTCGGCGGCGAGCTGCTCACCATCGAAGGCGTCATGATGCCCGGCAAGGGCAAGATGACGGTCACCGGCAACCTGCGTGACGTGATGAAGGAGTCGATCTCGGCGGCGGCGTCCTATGTCCGCTCCCGCGCGGTCGGCTTCGGGATCGAGCCGCCGCTGTTCGACCGGCGCGACATCCACGTCCACGTCCCGGAGGGCGCCACCCCGAAGGATGGACCGTCGGCGGGCGTCGCGATGGCGACCGCGATCGTCTCCACCATGACCGGCATCCCGGTCCGGCACGATGTCGCCATGACCGGCGAGATCACGCTGCGCGGGCGGGTGCTGCCGATCGGCGGCCTGAAGGAGAAGCTGCTGGCCGCCGCGCGCGGCGGCATCAAGACCGTGCTGATCCCGGAGGACAACGCCAAGGACCTCACGGAGATTTCCGATGCGATCAAGGGCGGCATGACCATCATTCCGGTCGCGCGCCTTGACGACGTGATCTCCAGGGCGCTGGTGCGGCCGCCGGTGCCGATCGTGTGGGAAGAGGACCCCAAGGTGCCGGTGAAGCCCGACGCCACGGATGAACCCGGCAGCGGCCTGACGGCGCACTGAACGGTTTGGAAAAGTGATAAGACGGCGCCTTCGGGCGCCGTTTCTTTTTTGACCGGCGGTTGTCGTCACGCGCGGAATTTTCATCATGAAGATCGACGGACAATGCCATTGCGGGCTTGTGAGTTATCAGGCCGAGATCAATCCGGAGCGGGTCTCGGTCTGCCACTGTACGGACTGTCAAACCCTGACGGGCTCGCCCTACAGGGTGACGGTGATTTGCTCGGGCGGACAGATTCGGATGACCGGGGCGCCGCCAAAAACCTACGCGAAGACCGGCGACAACGGCCGCACCCGGGTCCAGCATTTTTGCCCGGAATGCGGCTCGCCGCTTTTCTCCAGCGGCGAGGGCGACGCGTCGGACGACTGGGGCATCCGCTGGGGCAGCATCCACCAGCGCGACCGGCTGAAGCCAACGCGGCAAATCTGGTGCCGCTCGGCCGCGCCGTGGACCAACGAGCTTGCCGCGCTGCCCGGCCTGCCGACCGAGTGAGGGTTCGATGCCCATCAAAGCAGCCCACGACTTGCGCGGCAGGGCTTCGCGGCGCTAAACAAGCGGCGAGGGCGGCTAGCTCAGCTGGTTAGAGCATCTCGTTTACACCGAGAGGGTCGGCGGTTCGAATCCGTCGCCGCCTACCAGCCTTCGCTTCTCACGAGCTTCGGCTCGGCAAGCCGCGCAGCCTCGGCTTGCGCCAGCCCATCAACGATGATGCATGTGATCGTGATTCGCCGGCATCTCCGGCCCTTTGTCCTTCTCCAGCCGCGCCGTCTCCTCGGCCAGATACGAAATCAGATCGGAAGCGTCGGCCGGGGCAAGGCCCACGGCGGGCATCCGCACCGCGGGGTATTCCGCCGCGAGCGCAAGCGCGGTGGGATCTTTCTTTGCCCGCATCTTCGATGGGTTCTGGATAAATTCTTCAAGCCAGGGCTTTTCGCGCCGTTCGGTGACGCCGCGCAGATCGGGGCCCACCCGGTCGCCGACGCCGATGGTATGGCACGGGGCGCACATCTTCTTGAACAGGGCCTGGCCGGGCTGGCTGCTCATGGCCGTGGCGGTGTGGTCCGCCAGGTTTTGCGGCGGACGCACCTGATCGTGCCACTTCGGGTCCAGCGAACGAACCGTCATGGCAAGGCGATCGATATCGCCAAACACCGAATCCTTTTGCCATTCGCCGGTGGCGTCGTTTCCGATCACGACTTCATTGCGATGCTCGCTCAATATCGCGCTGCGGTCGCCGAACTTGTAATTGATGGCGCGGATGTCCGCCGGCTTGCCGGTCACGAATGACCAACCGGGACCGGCGCCAAACCTTTCCGCATACTCTTTCAGCCGTTCGGGGGTGTCGTGCTCAGGATCGACGGTCATCGACAGGAAGAACACCTCGCGGCCGACCATGTCGCCCAGTTTCTCCTCCAGCATCGCAATGCGCGCGGTGGTGAGCGGGCAAATGTCGGTGCAGCTGGTATAGATGAAACTGATGATGACGATCTTGCCCTTGACCAGATCGTCGTAGAATTTCACCGGCTTTCCGCGCTGCGTCATCACGGTGAGGTTGGGGATGTAACTCTCGCCCCACGGCCGGTCCAGCGCCTTGCTGTCGATGGAATTCCAGATGGCGGCGACGGCGAACGCTGCAGCAGTCGCAGCCATCAAACGCAGGTATCGCATACAATTCTCCTCAGCCTCGCGAGACCGTGGTCTCGCGAGGTATTTCGCATATCAGACGAACGCGTTCAATTGGCTGTAGCGCCGGGTTTGTAGGTGAACGGCTCCTCGCTGCCGAACTGTTCCGGCTTGGCCGCGGAGGTTGCCGTCGGCACTGCCTTGGCCGTGCGCGCCTGCGACCGCTGGATGGCCTCGTCGATCATCGCCGGCGTTGCAGTGGTCGGCTTCTTTGCCCCAGGCGCGGGCGCGGCGATCACGCCGGCGCTCGTCGAGGTACTCGTCGAGGCACTGGTCGCGGTCTGGGCCGCTGCCGGCGAGGCGGCCGAAGTGAAGGCGAGCGCGCCGGCGGCTCCGGCGCCCATGAGAGTCAAGATCGTTCTGCGGGTTTTCATTGTCTTCTCCTGCATTGGCCGTTCACCGGTTATCTGGGGTCGCCTTCCGGCAGAATCTCCGGTGTGGTGAAGACCACGCCGTCAGGGGTTGGGTTGGGCGTTGGCGTGACCGCGGCTTGCGGCGAGCCGGCGACCCCGGTCAGGAGCTGAATACGCATCAGCAAGGCGAAATCCTCGTGTACCGTATTGTGGCAGTGGTTGACATAGGATCCGCCGTATTCTCCGAACTGGACCTGGAACTGAACCGTCCGTTTGCCGGTGCTGCCCAGTCTCCAGACGTCCTTGCGGACGTTCAGTTCGGTCGGCGGGATGAAGTCGCCGCCCCGGTTCATGGTGATGCCTTCTTCGAAGTGCAGGTGGATGGGGTGGTCCCAACCGCCGCCACCATTGACGTAGGTCCAGTGCTCGATTTCGCCGGGCTTCGGAACCAGCAGGGAAATCCGGTTGGCGTTCATCGAATGCGCCTCCTGGCCGTTGACCTTGACGGTCCACGGGAAGCTCGTCGCGGTTTCCGGGCAATCCGGGGTGCATTGACCGGTCTGCGGGTTGCGCGAATCGCCGTTGCCAGAGCGGCCCCACTCGACCAGCCGTGTCCGCACCGGCGCGACGATCGGGATTTGCTGCGTGAGTGTCGCCGGCACGACGCTGGGGTCCGGCATCGTTGAGGTAAGGGTCAGACCAGGCTGGTCCACGCTCTGCACCGTACTGGAAACCTTGAACTCCATAATGGCCCCGATGCACGGATCGTTCGGATCGCCCGCCAGCGCCTGAGCCAGCGTGAGTTCGTTTGACGGACCGCGTCCGTCGTCACGCATCTGCACCTGGTTCACCAGCTTGATGCTGGAGCCGATCGGGAAGCTGGAGAAGTCGACAACGATGTCGTAGCGCTCGGCTGTGCCCTGCTGAGTCAGCGTAGTGAGCGGGATCGGGTTGACGACGAAGTTGCCGTCGTTGGCGATGAACTTGAACGGCACCGCCGCGCCGTTCGGTCCGGCGAGGGCGAGTTTCCAGAACCGCGACATGGCGGCATTGAGGATGCGGAAGCGGTATTTACGCGGCAGCACGGCCAGGGACGGCGCGTAGGCCATATTGACGAGCGGGATGTCGCCGAGGAAGCCGTCGGTGGTGAAGATATCGAAAAACAGCTGGCCATTCGGCTTGGTTGCCGCGTCCGAGACGATCAGGTTGACGTCGAAATCGATATTACCGTAATCGAGCAGGCTTCCGCTCGGCAGCCGCAGATTGACGCCGTCGTTCAGCGATTCATTGCCGCGATCGGGACCGCTGTAATAATTCACCATCGCGAAATTGCCTTTGTAGACATTCTCGGCGGTGAAGAAGAAGCGGTGATCGTGCATCCACATGGTGCCCTGCAGCTCGCGGAAATCGCCGGCTACATTGACAAGGCCGCCATGACCGTCCGGTCCCGACGCACGCGGGTCGGTCGCCGCGGTATTGATCTTGTCACGGCGGGCCAGCGTCGTGCTCCACCGATAGTCGTAGAACGTGCCGGGGAAGTGATGGACGTTGGCCGCGCCATCGCTCTCTGCGCCGTTGTGCGCGTTGTGGAAATGAACCTGGGTTTCGTTGACGCCGAAACCGGAATCGTTGTTTGCGCGCAACAACGGCAAGTTGTTGTAAATGCGGGTCAGAATCGGTTCGCCATAACGGCACTTGAACAGCGGCGGCGGCAGACGTCCCTGCACGTTGCGGCCGGTGCCGTAACTCCAGACGCTGTTCGGAAGTTGCGCCGGGAAATTGGGATGAAACCGCTGGTTGGGAGCGATCTGTCCGAGCGACATCACGTAGCCGACCTTGGGGAAGAATTCGTCCCAGCGCTGATGCGCGAAGACTTCTCCGGGCGGCCGGCCTTCGATCGGGCCGCGTCCGGACGTGAGATTCCTGAATGCCGGATCGGCCGGGTTGGCGCTGAAATCGGTGTGATACGATAGGCGTTTGGCGGGCCGTTCGCCGAGCGCCGCAGGAAACTCCGCATTGTCGGTTGCCGGATTTTTTGTGAGCGGGGTCGGGGTCTGCAGCGCAAGCCGCGGCAACGGGGTGGAGAATTTCGTCGCGCCGAACAGCGGGCTGCGCGGCGTGCCGGTCGGAACGTCGGCGAACGCGCTCGTCGCAAACGGGCTGAGGCCGTTCTTCAATGCAAGCGCGCCGGTGACTGTGAATATTCCCATTTTATAGAGATCGCGCCGGGTGATCTGCCCTAGACCGAGCGCCTTGATGATCTCCGCCCGATTGTTCCGCGCATTCTGTGCTTCGCGCTGACGCGCCGCCGATGCCTTGGGTGAAATAAACATGTCAGCCCCTTTTCTTTTCCGTTGCCCAATAAAAAAACGCTACGACAGATGGAACGGTCTGTCGCTCAATGCCCGACCGCCTTGCAGTGAAGAAGGTTGGCCGCCTACGATTCTGATTTTGTCGCTTGACCCGTGCATGTAACTTTTGTCGTTACTTTTGATTTCTTGTGCAGCCCATCTGGCATCCATAATTCGTAAGTTGAACGTCAAAGTCAATGCAACTGAAAAAAAATTTACAACTTTTAAAAACGTTGCAACTGAGTTGCAACTGCACGTATCAATACAAAAAAGTATTCAGATGCAGACTTGCATCGACCGATTTCGAAGTTGGTGGACGGCGATGAAGATAAATTTAGTTGATTGAAAATTCCTGTTACGGCGAGAGCATCGGCGATTCAGAATTCCTCACTGCCAGTTGGACATCTCGATCGGCTTCAAGCTGCCTTTGTAATGAACGATGGTGCCGATCAACGGCAACGCGATCGGCACGTCAAAATGAAATTGGCCATCCTCGCCGACGGTTTCGCTCGCGTGCGAACGCGGACGCAAAAAGTCCGGTAGCGGACACCCGAACATGCGAGCGCTAATCGTTCGCAATTGCAAGCCGCGCGCGTCCGGCTTCCATTGCAGGCGGATCGATAGCGGACCGAGAACTTCGTCAAGCTGATGCGTGATCGAATCGGCATTGCGCAGGTTCGAGCGCATCGTCACGCCGGGATAGATACGCGTCCAGGTTTCCGATCCGTCATCCTCGCTGCGCATCTCGACCCGAACGGGCATATTCGAGCCGGACCGCGGCAGCCGGAATAACCGTGCGATAAAAGTACTCAGGAAACGGTCGGGACTTGTGGTGTCTGCCTTGCCTTCGAGGACGAGGACGCCGTGCACGTCGTGCGCCTGCCGGATCGCGCGCGGCAACGCATCATAGGCGTCGTCACCCAGCAGCCGCCGGAAAAGCGGGGGAGGCGCCGATGACTCCTGAATCTGCGTTGTAATGTTGTGATGGCTGAATTCCGCGGCGATTGCGTTGTAGGGAATGATACCCGCGCAAGGAGCCGCGCCTCGCCATTCCAGTGTCCCGTCGGCCAGCATTTTCAGCGCGGCGAGCGCGGGCAGCGTTGGAACATAAAGCCCATCGCCGGCGTCCGCGCTCAGTGTCCACGCCCGGCGCAACAATTGGCCCGCGTCGTTTTTGAGCAGGACATCGACGCGCATGCCGCCGCGATCCGTACCGAAAGGCTTGAACAGATCGGCCAGAGCCCGCAGCGGTCGGGCGAGTGCTGCGAGCGATTTCAGGATGCCGGTTTCGACCAGCAGGCCGAGTACGCCGACGCCGTCATGAAGCACGCGCAGTTCCAGTCCGGCACGAAAGATGGCATCCGCGGCGGGATGGTATCTCTCAACAAGCAGGTCGAGATCAGGTGTTTCGCACAACACGACCCTGCGTTTGCCCACACCGGCAAGTTCGATTGTCTTGCTCAATCGCCATCCGACTTCCTCGGTCCAGCGGCAGCCGCGAAAAACGCGGAACGGCTGACCGACCGTGGACAGGACCGCCTGCACCGCGCTCAACCCGCGTGGCGCGCGATTGCCGGGCGCGATGGCAACCTCGATCGCGATGACCTTGCGCGAGCCGGCGACCAGCGTATCCAGCACGGCATGCGACAGCGCAGGCGTTGAACTGGTTCCCGCGAGCACGGCGACATCAGCCGCGCGCGCTTCCGCATCGAGGACGCGGATGCCGCCGACAAAGGCACGCGCGTCGGCGAGGTCGATATAATGCAGGCTCGCGCCGATGGCCGCACGCGGCAACCGGTTGTCGCTGGTCTGAAAGGGCCCGGACGCGTCCGCCACCGCGAACAGGCCCGGCCATCGCGCGCGCAGTGCATGCAGGCAGGCCGTGTCGATTGCGGATCGGTCGAGCGGTTCAGCCGCAAACCGGGAGCCAAAACGCCGGGCCAGAACGTCAAGGCGCGCCGTGTTGCGGGCGGCGCCGATCACGGCGATGCCGGAACGGATCAGGCCTTCGGCAAGCCGCTCGCCAAATGCCCCGGTTGCACCGATCAGCAGAACGGTCCGGTCGAATGCACGCAAACCTGGATCGGTATGCGTGACCATGCCGCCGCCTACGCCCGCTCTTCCCAGATCATCGCCAGATGCACGATGGTCTGCACCGCCTTTTCCATGTCCTGCACGCTGACCCACTCGGTGCGCGAGTGGAAGGCGTGTTCGCCGGCGAAGATGTTGGGGCAGGGCAGGCCCATGAAGGAAAGCCGCGAACCGTCGGTTCCGCCGCGGATGCTGGTCCTGGTTGGCGTGAGGCCGGCGCGGCGGATGGCTTCCATCGCGTTGTCGATGATCGCAGGGTAGCGGTCGATCACCTGCTTCATGTTGCGGTATTGCGGTTTTATGTCCAGCCGGTACGACGAGCGCGGAAAGTCCTTCATCACGTCCTTGATGATGCTTTCCAGCAGGTCTTCTTTTTCCTTCAGGCCCGCATCGCTGAAATCGCGGACGATAAATCCGAGCGTCGCCTGTTCCAGCGCGCCGCTGATGCCGATCGGATGCAGGAAGCCTTGCTTGCCCTCGGTGGTTTCGGGCGAGCATGTGTCTTTCGGCAAGCGATCCACAATGGCAGCGGCGATCTTGATGGCGTGCTCCATCTTGCCCTTGGCAAAGCCGGGATGGGTGCTGACGCCCTGGATGGTGATGGTGGCGCCATCGGCGGAGAAGGTTTCATCCTCGATATTGCCGGCGGTCTCGCCGTCGACCGTGTAGGCGAAGTCGGCGCCGAGCTTGTTCAGGTCGGCCTTGTCGACGCCGCGGCCGATCTCTTCATCGGGCGTGAACAGGATCTTGATGGCGCCATGCCTGATTTGCGGGTTGCGGACCAAAAAATGCGCCGCATCCATGATTTCGGCAAGGCCGGCCTTGTTGTCGGCGCCGAGCAGCGTCGTGCCGTCTGATGTGACGATGTCGTTGCCGATCTGGTCTTTCAGCGCGGGATTGTCGGCGACGCGGATCACCTGGGTGGGATCGGCCGTCAGGACAATGTCGCCGCCGCGGTAATCCTTCACGATCTGCGGCTTGACGTCCTTGCCGGTGCAGTCCGGCGAGGTGTCGATATGTGAGCAGAAGCAGATGACCGGGACCTGTTTGCCGGTATTGGCGGGGATGGTCGCATAGACGTAGCCATGCGCATCGAGATGCGCGTCGCCGAGGCCGATTTCGAGCAGCTCCGTGACCAGCAGGCGGCCCAGGTCTTTCTGCTTTTCGGTGGAGGGGCAGGTGGGCGAGGCCGGGTCCGACTGGGTGTCGATGACGGCGTAACGCAGAAAGCGCTCGGTGACGGTATGCGTGAACTTTAGGGGCAAGGTCAGATCACCGTTCACCAAAAACAAACGCCATCCCGCAAGCTACCTATGCGGTGCCGCGGAATGGCGCAATGTCTCAACCGGAAAACGCGTCTTGTCAGACGGCTTCCTTCAACTCCTTGGCGGCGCGGAAGGCGACCTTCTTGCTGGCCTTGATGTGGATCGCCTCGCCGGTGGCGGGGTTGCGGCCCATGCGGGCGGCGCGCTTGCGCACCTGGAGGATGCCGAGGCCGACAATGCGGATGCGCTCGCCCTTCTTCAGGTGCTTGGTGATGCGACCGACCAGATCGTTCAGAATGGCTTCGGAGCTCTTCTTCGACAGCTCATGCTCTTCTGACAGTGCTGCCGCGAGATGCTTGAGCGTGACGGTGGTCGGGGTCGCTGCTTTCTTCGCCATATTTGGCCCTCCTCGTTGTTGATGGCTTAGGAACCTAAGACATAGCAGGCCTTAAATGATTCGGGGGGGCACTGCCTATGCTGTTTTGCCGATAAACAGGGGATTATTTGCATCGGCGGTGCAAAAATGCCCGTGAGCTAAGGGGATTCGCAACAACCTTGACTTGGGGGTGACCCGCCTTTAAGTCCTCAACTCTGTGCGGATAAAGCTGCATCCGCGGGAGTAGCTCAGTTGGTTAGAGCGCCGCCCTGTCACGGCGGAGGCCGCGGGTTCGAGTCCCGTCTCTCGCGCCAGTCGTTTCAAGCACTTAGTGCCTGTTGTCCGTCTGCCTTCCCGGTCCTGGTTTTCGACTTTCCGGCTCCTGCGACCCTGATACGATGGGCCGCCGGCCTGCGACAATAAAGAGCCCGGAAAGGGCATCATCATGGCAATCTCCCGGAGGAAGCTTATCGCGGCGGCGTCCGGAGCTTGCGCCGCGTCGGTTCTGCCCCGCCGGGCGATGGCCGCCGCCGAATTCGAATTCAAGCTCGGCGTCAACACCCCCGACACACATCCGCTGACGCTGCGGCTGATCGAGGCGGCAAAATCGATCAGTGCGCAGTCGTCGGGCCGGTTGAACGTCACGGTGTTCGCCAACAGCCAGCTCGGCGGTGATCCGGAGATGTTGTCGCAGGTTCGCGCCGGCGGCATCGAATTGCTGGCGGCGCCGAGTCTCACGCTGTCGACGCTGGTGCCGCTGTCGGGCCTGCCCAGCATCGGGTTTGCGTTCCAGTCCTACGATCAGGTCTGGGCGGCGATGGACGGCGGCGTCGGCGAACTCGTCCGCGAGGCCATCGGCAAGGCCGGCATCGTTCCGATGAAGAAAATCTGGGACAACGGTTTCCGGCAGATCACCTCATCGTCCAGCCGCCAGTTGAACGCGGTCGATGATCTGCGCGGCTTCAAGATCCGCGTTCCCGTGACCGCCCTGCTCACATCGCTGTTCAGCGGGCTTGGCGCCTTGCCGGCGAGCATCAGCTATAGCGAGCTCTATTCGGCATTGCAGACCCATATCGTCGAGGGCCAGGAGAACCCGCTGGCCCAGGTATCGACCGGTAAGCTTTATGAGGTGCAGAAATACTGCGCGCTGTCGAACCATTGCTGGAGCGGCTACTGGATCATCGCCAACCGTCGCGCGCTGGTCGGCCTGCCCACCGACCTGCAGGAAATCGTCAACGCCGGTTTCGATGCCGCGGCGGTCAAGGAACGCGCCGATCTCCTGCAGATGGACCGTTCGCTGCAGGCCGATCTGACGGACAAGGGGATGACGTTCAACAAGCTCGATCCGGGGCCGTTCAGGGCAGGGCTGATCAAAGCCGGCTTCTACGCGCAATGGCAGAAGACCTATGGCGCCGAGGCGTGGGCGCGGCTGGAGCAGTATACCGGGCCGCTGATGTGAAGTCGCGGTAGAGCCCGGTCGTAACGGGACGCGGTGTTTCATCAGCACTGGCTGTCACCCCCGCGAATGCGGGGAACCGGTAAACACCGCCGTCAGTGTGAATCTGAAGCAGTCCGGATTACTGGTTCACCCGGTCAAGCCGTGCGATGACAGCGGTGAGTGTCGCACCCACGCCGTGGATCACAGCCGTTCGGCCATCGCCTGCACCGTAATTCGATAACTCAAGGTGGTCGTTCGGTTGCCGGTTTCGACTTCGATCTGGACCGAGTCCGTTCCGATGAAGTCCTTTTTGGGCGTGTAGACCAGCGCGGTAGCCGGAATCTTTCGGGCCGGGCAATTGCCCGAGGCGGCCACGTCGGTCACTACGATCTGCATCTGGATGATGCCGTTGGCTGGTTTTTCGCGAAGCACCGGAACTGCGACCGGGCCGGGATTGGCGCTGCAGTCGGGCCGGGCATTTATGAAATTCACGACAACGACCGGCGTGCCGCTTTTCGTTTTCAGCTCTTTTGCATCTTGAGCCGGCGCGGACGAGCCGAACTGCGCCAGCGCCATCACTGCAATGAGCGTAGTTCTGCAAGGCTGAATCATTCGGTTTCGCTTTCAATTTACGGTTTCGAACCAAATCGATCGCGCCAGTAGTCGCGAATAATCTCTGGAAGGAAGGCTTGAGCGCAGATGTACCCCAAAGACATCAATCCGCCGCCAACCATCGACGGCCAAAAGCCAAACCCGAAAAGTTGAGTCACGGCCAGGAAAACCAATCCCATATAGGCCAGACCGCCCACGGTGACGAGCGTCGTCAGGAAGACGATCGCACGTATTTCATCCCGGCTGCGAGCCATCGGAATTTTCCTCACCCGAATACAACGCTTCAAGTTGCCCGCTTGATGTCCGCGCGAATGGATTGCGCCGCCCACACGAACAATAGCGCGCCGAGCGTGGTGGTGACCGCGGCCGACAGCAGCGAATAGCGCACAGCGTTGGCGCCGTACGCGTTCTTGAGCGCATCGTTGATCATGCCGACGGCGAGTGGACCTACGCCCTGGCCGAAGCAGGTGGCGGTCAACAGGATGATGGCGGATGCGAGCGCCCGCATGCTGGGGCGGGCGACGGTTTGCGCGATGGCAAAGATCGGCCCGAGGTGAAAGCCGACCAGAAACGAGGTCAGCGCCAATGCCGCGACCATCGTGCTAAAATCGGGCGTCAGCATGCACACTGCGAACACCGGCCCGGCGAGGCCGGAGGTGATCGCCGGCGCCCATAATTTCCAGCGATCGTCGCCGCGGCTGATATGCGCGACCACGAAACCGCCGACCAGCGTGCCCGCCATGCCGCACAGGCCCTTGAAGGTACCGGCATAGGTCCCGATCTCGGCGCTGCTCAGATGGTGCACGCGGGCCAGGAATGGCGGGATCCAGACAGCGGTGGCGTAGTTGGTGTAGGTCGTCAGGCAAAAGCCGATCAGCACGATGACAAAGGTTTTTTGCGAGGCGAGAAAGCCGAGCGTCGGCCCGATCGGTTCGGGCGTGAACGTCTCCGCCATCGCGCCGCGCTTTGGCTCCGACACCGTCAGCCACAGCACGGCGGCCAGCGCGATGCCGGGCAGGCCCGCGGTGAAGAACGCCATTCGCCAGCCGTAGTGCTGGTTGACGTAGCCGCCGATGAAATAACCGAGGAATACACCGAGATAGGTTCCGATGGCATAGACGCCCAGTGCGCGCGGACGTTCGTTCTTGTTGAAGAGGTCGGCGACCATCGATTGCGACGCAGGGGTGCCTGCGGATTCGCCGATGCCGACTCCGATCCGCGCCAGCGCCAGCGTCGTCACGCTCTGCGCCATGCCGCAGAAGAAGGTCATCGCGCTCCAGAACGCGAGCGCGATGGCCACAATATTGCGCCGGTTGAGGCGGTCCGCAACGCGTGCGATGGGGATGCCCAGCAGTGAATAGAACAGCACGAAGCCGAAGCCTGCGAGCAAACCCATGGTCGTATCGCTTAAGGCAAATTCCTTTTTGATCGGCTCGATCAGGACGTTGAAAATCGTGCGATCGAGAAAATTCAAGGCGTAGACCACGGTGAGCAGCCCGAGCACGTAGTACCGTCGCACCGAAGGCCTTGCGATTGCATCCGCCTGGATGGCCGCCTGCGGCGCCAGATCGACCATGGCTCACGCCTCTCGAATGAAGTTCCCGGCCTCGAACTCGACCGGCGGCGCGTCCGGATCGAAGGAGACACTGGCTGGATCGCGCCCGGCAGCCATGGCGTCGAGCTGGTCGCTCAGCATTCGCCGGATCATCAGGATGCCGCGGTCGCTCTGGCCGAAATGTTCCTCGGAATGCAGCGTCACCGGCCCCTGGCCGACCTGGGCCTCGTAATCGCCGGGGAACTGCTGGTGCTCCCGTTCGGTCATGTCCCACCAGAACTTGCCGTTGAATTTCGAGCGCATGCGCCCGATGTCGCCGGATTGTTTGACCCGGCCGGCCACGTAGATACGGAACGAGGTGTCGTCTAATGGCAGCGTCCAGCCGATCGACTCGACGCGGGCGAATTGCGCGACCCGCGGATTGGGCACCACGCGCAGGGTAGGGATTGCCGCTTCGGTCACCCGATAGAACACTTTGCCGTCGCCTTGGTGGCGGACCGAGCGCACAGTCACGCCGCGCGGCGAGGTCTCGAACGTCACCTCCGGCATCGATGCCATCATGTTGGTGAACTGCGGCCCGCTGAACGATCCGTGCAGCACCGGTACATGGTAGGGGTCCACTACGTTCTCAAAGTGCTGCAGCCAGTTGCAGGGGATGACGGCCGGGCCGCCGCCGCCGATCGAGCTGTCGTCGGCCTCGACGAATTCGCCATCGTCCATCTTTTCCAGGGCCTGGTAACGCGGCAGCACCGGCTTTTTGTCTGATGGTCCCATATAGGCGAAGATCAGGCCGTACAGTTCCTGGACCGGGTACCAGGGCTGGCGGACCTTGTCCTTGAACTGGCCGCCATCGGGTTCGCAGGGCTGCTCCAGGCAATGTCCTTCGGTGTCGAATTTCCAGCCGTGGTAGCAGCAGCGGATGCCGTCCTCTTCCACCTTGCCATAATAGAGCGTGGTGCCGCGATGGCAGCAGCGGGCATGGAGCAGGCCGGCGCGATTGTGCTTGTCACGGAACAGGATCAGATCCTCTCCCAGTGCGCGGACCTTGCGGGGAGTATCGGTGGCATCGGCGGCCAGACCGATTGGATGCCAGTAACGCCGCAGCAATTCGCCCATCGGCGTGCCGCGTCCGACGTTGGTGAGCTCGGTTCGGGTGGTGGACGGCTTCATCGCGTAGGCGGTGCCGAGGTCGCGGTCCCGCTGCGTAATATTCATCGACGGCCCTCCCGGTCGCGGCCTTGGCAACCGCTGTTATCCGCTTATCGGACAAACTGGACCGCAGGGCAGGGCGCGGTCAATCCGTTCCCTCAATCCTGACCTTCGTCATGCCCGGCCTTGTGCCGGACGTCTTCCTTACGCGTTGAGTGAGAAAGACGTGGATGGCCGGGACAAGCCCGGCCATGAGCAAGGCCGCCTCCCGGAGTTATCCCGCCGCGAAAGGCCGGAAAACACCCCTCAAAATAGCTTGTCTTGCGCCCTTTGTTGCGCTGCGCTAAGCCTCAGAACAATTCCAATGTGCAGCGAATCTGCGGGGTCGAAAAACCGCGGGAAAAGGGATCGCCGATGAACGGCATCTTGCAGAATTACCTTCCACTTGTGGTGTTTATCGGGATAGCGGCCGTCATCGGCCTGGCCCTGCTGATCGCTCCCTTCATCGTCGCGTTCCAGCAGCCCGATCCGGAAAAGCTTTCCGCCTATGAATGCGGATTCAACGCTTTTGACGATGCCCGCATGAAATTCGACGTGCGGTTCTATCTGGTGGCGATCCTTTTCATCATTTTCGATCTCGAAGTGGCGTTTCTGTTCCCGTGGGCGGTGGCGTTCGGAAAACTCGGCGCCACCGGCTTCTGGTCGATGATGGTGTTCCTCGGTGTTCTTACCGTAGGCTTTGCCTATGAGTGGAAGAAAGGCGCGCTCGAATGGGATTGAGTCCTGTTGCGTCGGGTTCTTTGGTCGCGCCGGCCGCGACCGGCATTCTCGATCCCTCCACCGGGCTGCCGGTCGGCGCCCGCGACCCGTATTTCCTCGAGGTCAACCACGAACTGTCCGACAAGGGCTTTTTCGTCACCGCCACCGACGACCTCATCACCTGGGCGCGCACCGGCTCGCTGATGTGGATGACGTTCGGGCTCGCATGCTGCGCGGTCGAGATGATGCAGATGTCGATGCCGCGCTACGATGCCGAGCGTTTTGGATTCGCGCCGCGCGCGTCGCCGCGGCAGTCCGACGTCATGATCGTGGCCGGCACGCTGACCAACAAGATGGCCCCGGCGCTGCGCAAGGTCTACGACCAGATGCCGGAGCCGCGCTACGTCATCTCGATGGGCTCCTGCGCCAATGGCGGCGGCTATTATCACTACTCTTATTCGGTGGTGCGCGGCTGCGACCGCATCGTGCCGATCGACATCTACGTGCCCGGTTGCCCGCCGACCGCCGAAGCGCTGCTGTACGGCGTGATGCTGCTGCAGAAGAAGATACGCCGCACCGGCACGATTGAGCGTTGAGAGTAGGAAGATCGCATGGCTGAGCCCGCAGACATGATCGTTCCGCTGTTGCGCGAGATGCGTGCTGAAAATTTGAGTGAACACGAGAAGACGCGTGCGATGATTGCTTTGCTCGACAAGCGTTTGGGATCGGTGGAGAGCGCGCAGATCAGCTACCGGCAGGCTCTGTCCGCGGACACTCTCATGAGCAAGCTGGTAACAGGCGAGTTTGAGCGAATCGAAGCATTGGAGCAGAAGTTGCGCGATCTGGAGACGCAGAAGTGACCGATCTCGCTGCGCTGGGCGACACGATCAAAGCGGCCTTGCCCGGGAGTGTTACGGGATCGGCGGTTGCGTTCGGTCAACTAACGCTGAGCATTGACGCGGCAAAAGTCGTTGAGGTAACGCGCCATCTGCGCGACGACCCCGGCTGCCGCTTCGTCAACTTCATCGACGTCACCGCGGTCGATTATCCCGGCCGCGAGAAGCGTTTCGACGTCGTCTATCACCTGCTGTCGCCGACGCTGAACGAACGCATCCGGCTGCGTGCGGAAGCCTCCGAGACCACGCAGGTGCCCTCGATCATCGAGATATTTCCCGGCGCGGACTGGTTCGAGCGCGAGTGTTACGACCTCTATGGCGTGATCTTTACCGGCCATCCCGACATGCGCCGGCTGCTGACCGACTACGGCTTTGATGGCCATCCGCTGCGCAAGGATTTTCCGCTTACCGGCTTTGTCGAGGTCCGCTACGACGACCAGGAGAAACGCGTGGTCTACGAGCCGGTGCGGCTCAACCAGGAATTCCGCAAATTCGATTTTCTCTCGCCGTGGGAGGGCGCGGATTATCCGCTGCCGGGCGATGAGAAGGCGGGACCGAAAGTTTGACAATGACGGAACACAACCTTCGCAATTTTACGATCAATTTCGGACCGCAGCATCCGGCGGCCCATGGCGTGCTGCGTTTGGTGCTGGAGTTGGACGGCGAAGTCGTTGCACGGGTCGATCCGCACATAGGCTTGCTTCATCGCGGCACCGAAAAGCTGATCGAGCACAAGACCTATCTGCAGGCGATTCCGTATTTCGACCGGCTCGACTATGTCGCGCCGATGAATCAGGAGCATGCGTTCTGCCTCGCGGCGGAAAAGCTCTTAGGCATCGCGGTGCCGCGCCGCGGGCAGTTGATCCGGGTGCTGTATTGCGAGATCGGCCGCATCCTGTCGCATCTGCTCAATGTCACCACGCAGGCGATGGATGTCGGCGCGCTCACCCCGCCGCTGTGGGGTTTTGAGGAGCGCGAAAAGCTGATGGTGTTTTATGAGCGCGCCTCCGGCTCGCGCATGCACGCCGCGTATTTCCGCATCGGCGGCGTGCACCAGGACCTGCCGCCGAAACTGGTCGACGACATCGACGCCTGGTGCGACCCGTTCCTGCAGGTGGTGGCCGATCTCGAAACCCTGCTCACCGGCAACCGCATCTTCAAGCAGCGCAACGTCGATATCGGTGTCGTGACATTGGCGCAGGCGTGGGAATGGGGCTTTTCCGGCGTTATGGTGCGCGGCTCCGGTGCGGCGTGGGATTTGCGCAAGGCGCAGCCCTACGAATGCTACGCCGAGATGGATTTCGATATCCCGATCGGCAAGAACGGCGACTGCTACGACCGCTACTGCATCCGCATGGAAGAGATGCGGCAATCCGTGCGCATTATGAAGCAGTGCATCGAAAAGCTGCGCGCGCCGGAAGGGCAGGGCCCGGTCGCGATCGAGGACAACAAGATATTTCCGCCGCGCCGCGGCCAGATGAAGCGCTCGATGGAAGCGCTGATCCATCACTTCAAGCTCTACACCGAGGGTTTTCACGTGCCGGCCGGCGAAGTCTACGCCGCCGTTGAAGCACCCAAGGGCGAGTTCGGCGTCTACCTCGTCGCCGACGGCAGCAACAAGCCCTACAAATGCAAGATCCGCGCGCCCGGCTTTGCCCATCTGCAGGCGATGGATTTCATCTGCAAGGGCCATCTGCTCGCGGATGTCTCGGCGATCCTGGGTTCACTCGACATCGTGTTCGGCGAGGTCGACCGGTGATGGCGCAGCCGCCGATCCAGTTTGACCGCGCCTCCGGCGTTCTTGAGGGCGCCAACCCCTGGGAGCAAGTGGCCGCGCTGGCGTTGGCGGCGGGCTCGAAAATCTCGTCGCATTTTTCGCATCGCGGCTACATCGGCTGCGCTAATCTGCTGCGCAGGACGCTGCCGGCGCGCAACATCGCCATCAAGCTCAACTCCGATGCGGTATTCGAATTTCCCTATGGCGACGGCTACTGGAGCAAGCTGCTCAACCGTTCCTACCGTTATGAGGACGAACTGGAATTGCTGTTCCAGGATTCCGCCGACGTCGACTACACGCTGCTCGATTGCGGCGCCAATTACGGTTACTGGTCGGTGCTGGTGTCGAGCGCGCCCTACGGTTCGCACAAGGCGATCGCGGTCGAGCCCTCGTCGCAGAATTTCGCCAAGCTGACCAACAACGCCGAGATCAATGGCAACCGCTTCGAGCTGATGAAATGCGCCATTGGTGCCGCGCGCGGCACCGCGCGGCTGTCCGGCACCAAGCATGAGGCGTTCAGCATTGCCGGCGACGCGAACGCCGGCGGCGAGGAAGTGCCGGTCATTGCGCTCGACAATCTGCTGGATGACGGCAAGATTTCACCGGGTGGGAAGTATCTCATCAAGCTCGACGTCGAGGGCGTCGAAATCGAGGCCATCAAAGGCGGCACGCGGCTGCTGCAGGGCGATTCCGCCATTCTGTGCGAGGAGCATGGCAACGATCGCAGCCATTCGGTGTCACGCTACATCCTCGAACAGACGCCGCTGAAGCTGATCGTCTACGATCCGCGCAGCGACCGTTTTGAAACCGTGACCGAACTTTCGATTCTCGACCGCATCAAGGTGTCGACCCACGTCGGTTACAACGTGCTCGGCACCGCCAGTGCATTCTGGGAAAATCGTGTTCACAGCCTGAATGCGGGCGCTGCGCGCCGCACGCAATGAGAGACTGAAACGACAATGTCCGTCCGCCGCCTGGCACCGAAGGAACTGCAGCCCGCGAGCTTTGCGTTCAGCGAAGAGAATCTCGCCTGGGCGAAGAAGCAGATGGAAAAATACCCGCCGGGCCGGCAGGCCTCGGCGGTGATCGCGATCATGTGGCGGGTGCAGGAACAGAGCGGCGGCTGGGTTTCGGAAGCCGCGATCCGCGCCATCGCCGATCTGCTCGATATGCCTTACATCCGTGTGCTGGAGGTCGCGACCTTCTACACCATGTTCCAGCTGCAGCCGGTCGGCAGGAAGGCGCACGTCCAGGTCTGCGGCACCACGCCATGCCGGCTGCGCGGTGCCGGCGATCTGATCGAGCTCTGCCAGCACCGCATCCATCACGATCCGTTTCATCTTTCCAGCGATGAAAATTTCAGCTGGGAAGAAGTCGAATGCCTCGGCGCCTGCGTCAACGCGCCGATGGTACTGATCTGGAGCGATACCTACGAGGATCTGACCGCGGAAAGCTTCGGCAAGGTGCTGGACGGTTTTGCCTCAGGCAATCCGCCGAAGCCGGGACCGCAGAATGGCCGGCAGTTCTCGGCGCCGATCGGCGGGCCGACCACGCTGAAAAATGGCGGCGGCGGTACGGGCACTTCGGGCTCGCCGAAGGAGCCGGTTCTCGCCGATGCTGAGTCCAAGAAGCCCGGCGAGGCCGCCAACTTCGACGAACGTCCGTCGCCGAAACCGCCGGCTGATGACGCGACCCGCAAGGACCCGCCATGAACCGCCGAGGCAACATCACCAGGAGTGTCGCAGCGATGCCGAAAGACTGGCGCTACGTTCTGCTGCATACGGTTGTCGCCGCGGCATTCATTTTCATGCTGCAGCGTTACGCGCTGAGCGCGACGCTTGAATCAAGTCTGCTGTGGGCGTTGACGTTCGGCGGCTGCGCCGCGGGCCTCGCTTACTCGCAGATCAATCGCTGATCGGGACGCCTGAAATGCTCGACGATAAGGACCGCATCTTCCGCAATCTCTACGGCCTAGAGGACTGGGGCCTGGAAGGTGCGCGCCGCCGCGGCGCCTGGGACGGCACCAGGGCGATCATCGACAAGGGCCGCGACTGGATCATCAACGAGATGAAGGCCTCGGGCCTGCGCGGCCGCGGCGGGGCGGGTTTTCCGACCGGCCTGAAATGGTCGTTCATGCCGAAGGAATCCATCGACGGCCGGCCGAGCTATCTGGTGGTCAATGCCGACGAGTCCGAGCCCGGTACCTGCAAGGACCGCGAGATCATGCGGCACGATCCGCATCTCTTGGTCGAGGGCTGCCTGCTCGCCAGCTTCGCGATGGGCGCGCACGCCTGTTACATCTATGTGCGCGGCGAATTCATCCGCGAGCGCGAGCACCTGCAGGCTGCGATCGATCAGGCTTATGAAGCGAAGCTGGTCGGCAAGGACAATAGCAACGGCTGGCCGTTCGACATCTACGTCACGCATGGCGCCGGCGCGTATATCTGCGGCGAAGAGACCGCGCTGCTGGAAAGCCTCGAGGGCAAGAAGGGCCAGCCGCGCCTGAAGCCGCCATTCCCCGCCAATGTCGGGCTCTACGGCTGTCCGACCACGGTCAACAACGTCGAATCGATCGCGGTCGCGCCGGATATCCTGCGGCGCGGAGCGGCGTGGTTCGCCGCCATCGGCCGGCCCAACAATGTCGGCACCAAGCTGTTCTGCATTTCCGGCCATGTCGAGCGGCCCTGCAACGTCGAAGAGGCGATGGGCATCCCATTCAGGGAACTAATTGAGCGCCATTGCGGCGGCATCCGCGGCGGCTGGGATAATCTCAAGGCGGTGATTCCCGGAGGCTCGTCGGTGCGCATGGTGCCGGCCGAGCAGATCATCGATACGCCAATGGATTTTGACAGCCTCGGCAAATTGCGCTCCGGCCTCGGCACCGCCGCGGTCATCGTGATGGATAAATCCACCGACCTGATCCGGGCGATCGCGCGCATTTCCTATTTCTACAAGCACGAAAGCTGCGGCCAGTGCACGCCGTGCCGCGAGGGCACTGGTTGGATGTGGCGGGTGCTGACCCGGATGGCCGATGGACGCGCCCACAAGCGCGAGATCGACATGCTGCTGGAGGTGACAAAACAGGTCGAGGGTCACACCATCTGCGCGCTCGGCGATGCCGCGGCCTGGCCGATCCAGGGTCTGATCGCGCATTTCCGCCATGAGATCGAGGGACGCATCGACGAGTATTCGCGCAAGGCCGATGTCGACGACGCCGGCATTCTCGATCCAGCCCACATGGTCGCGGCGGAGTAGTGCAATGACCAAACTCATCATCGACGGCAAAGAGATCGATGTTCCCGCGGAGTACACGCTGCTGCAGGCGTGCGAAGCCGCGGGCGCCGAGATTCCGCGGTTCTGCTACCACGAGCGGCTGTCGATCGCCGGCAATTGCCGGATGTGCCTGGTCGAAGTGAAGGGCGGCCCGAAACCGGTCGCCAGCTGCGCCTGGGGCGTGCGCGATTGCCGGCCGGGGCCGAAGGGCGAGCCGCCGGAAATCTCGACCCGCTCGCCGATGGTGAAGAAGGCGCGCGAAGGCGTGATGGAATTCCTGCTGATCAACCATCCGCTGGATTGCCCGATCTGCGACCAGGGCGGCGAGTGCGACCTGCAGGACCAGGCGATGGGTTATGGCGTCGACACCAGCCGCTTTGCCGAGAACAAGCGTGCGGTCGAGGACAAATATCTCGGCGTGCTGGTCAAGACCTCGATGAACCGCTGCATCCAGTGCACGCGCTGCGTTCGATTTGCGTCCGAAGTCTGCGGCGTGCCCGAAATGGGCGCCACCGGACGCGGCGAGGACATGGAGATCACCACCTATCTGGAAAGCGCACTGACTTCCGAACTGCAGGGCAATCTGGTCGATATCTGCCCGGTCGGCGCGCTGACCTCAAAACCCTATGCGTTCGCGGCAAGGCCGTGGGAACTCGGCAAGACGCAATCCATCGACGTGATGGACGCGGTCGGCTCCGCGATCCGGATCGACACCCGCGGCCGCGAGGTGATGAGGATCCTGCCGCGTGTCAACGAGGCGGTGAACGAGGAATGGATTTCGGACAAGACCCGCCATGTCGTCGACGGCCTGCGCACGCAGCGGCTCGACCGGCCCTACATCCGCGAAAACGGCCAGTTGCGCGCGGCCTCGTGGGCGGAAGCATTCGCCGCCATCGCGGGCAAGGTTAGCCGGATCGATGGCAAGCGGATCGGCGCGATTGCGGGCGATCTCGCCGCGGTCGAGGAGATGTTCGCGCTCAAGGATCTGCTGTCGAAGCTCGGCTCGGTCAATCTGGCGGTCCAGGGCGGCGGCGCGTTCGATCCGAAAGCCGGCCGCGCCTCGTATATTTTCAATCCGACCATCGCCGGCATCGATCAGGCCGATGCGCTGCTGATCGTCGGATCGAATCCGCGCCGGGAAGCCGCCGTGCTCAACGCGCGGATTCGCAAGCGCTGGCGCAGCGGCCAACTCAAGATCGGCGTGATCGGCGACAAGGCCGATCTTGCTTACAGCTATGACCACATCGGCGCCGGCACGGACTCCTTGAGCGATCTCGCGGCCGGCCAGCATTCCTTCGCGGATGTGCTGAAGAACGCGAAGAGCCCGCTTGTGCTGGTCGGCGCGGGTGCGGTGGGGCGGCATGACGGCGCCGCGGTGCTGGCGCTGGCGGCAAAACTTGCGCTCGATTTCGGCGCCATCAAGGACGGCTGGAACGGTTTTGGCGTGCTGCACAGCGCGGCATCCACCGTCGGCGCGCTCGACATCGGCTTTGCGCCCGGTGAGGGCGGTCTTAGCGTGGCGCAGATGACGACATTCGGCACGCTCGACGTGCTGTTCTCGCTCGGCGCCGACGAGATCGAGGTGCCCGACGATACCTTCGTGGTCTACATCGGCACCCACGGCGACCGCGGCGCGCATCGCGCCGACGTGATTCTGCCTGGTGCTGCCTACACCGAAACGTCTGGCGTCTATGTCAATACCGAGGGCCGGGTGCAGATGGCCAACCGCGCCGCGTTCCCGCCCGGCGACGCCCGCGAGGACTGGGCGATCATCCGCGCACTGTCGGATGTTCTGGGCCAAAAGCTGCCGTATGATTCCTTGAGCGCGCTGCGGCAGGCGATCTTCAAGGCCACGCCGCATCTGATGCGCATCGACCAGATCGAGGCCGGCAATGCCGATGCGGTCAAGACGCTTGCGGGGAAGGGCGGCAGCGTCGAGAAGACGCCGTTCAAATCACCGGTCGAGGATTATTATTTGACCAACCCGATCGCGCGGGCGTCGGCGGTGATGGCGGAATGTTCGCGGCTGGCTTCGGGCCAGATGCTGACGGCGGCGGAGTGAGCGTGACCTGATGGCTGAATTCTTCGCAAGCACCGTCTGGACCGGCTTTCTCTGGCCGCTGATCGTCATGGTCGCGCAGAGCCTGCTGCTGCTGGTCGTACTGCTGATCGCGATCGCCTACATCCTGCTGGCCGACCGCAAGATCTGGGCCGCGGTGCAGATCCGGCGCGGGCCCAATGTCGTCGGCCCGTGGGGGTTGCTGCAATCCTTCGCCGACCTTCTGAAGTTCGTGCTGAAGGAGCCGATCATTCCCTCCGGCGCCAACAAGGGTGTGTTCCTGCTGGCGCCGCTGGTGAGTTGCGTGCTGGCGCTGGCGGCGTGGGCCGTGATCCCGATGGATCTCGGCTGGGTGATCGCCGACATCAATGTCGGCGTGCTCTATATTTTCGCGATCTCGTCGCTGTCGATCTACGGCATCATCATGGCCGGTTGGTCGTCGAACTCAAAATACCCGTTCCTGGCGGCGCTGCGCTCGGCGGCGCAGATGGTGTCCTACGAAGTCTCGATCGGCTTCGTCATCATCACCGTGCTGCTCTGCGCCGGCTCGCTGAACCTCTCTGCTGTGGTCGAGGCGCAAAATACAAAATTCGGATTGCTGGGCTGGTACTGGCTGCCGCTGTTTCCGATGTTCGTGATCTTCTACGTCTCGGCGCTGGCGGAAACCAACCGGCCGCCGTTCGATCTGGTGGAAGCCGAATCCGAACTGGTGGCGGGCTTCATGGTCGAATACGGCTCGACGCCGTACCTCTTGTTCATGCTCGGCGAATACGTCGCCATCACCACCATGTGCGCGATGGCCGCGATCATGTTTTTAGGGGGCTGGCTGCCGCCGATCCCCTATGCGCCGTTCACCTGGGTGCCCGGAATCATCTGGTTCGTGCTCAAGGTATTTTTCATGTTCTTCCTGTTTGCGATGGCGAAGGCGATTGTGCCGCGCTACCGCTACGACCAGCTGATGCGGCTGGGCTGGAAGGTGTTCCTGCCGCTGTCGCTGGCGGCGGTCGTCGTGGTCGCCGCCGTGCTGCAATTTTCGGGGCTCGCGCCGAAATGAGGTCGCTATGAGTGTCAATGTCAACGCAACGGCCCGCTCGCTTCTGCTGTCGGAATTCGTCTCGGCATTCTTTCTCGCGATGCGCTATTTCTTCAAGCCGAAGCCGACGCTGAACTATCCGTTCGAGAAGGGGCCGATCTCGCCGCGTTTCCGGGGTGAGCACGCGCTGCGCCGCTATCCCAATGGCGAGGAGCGCTGCATCGCCTGCAAGCTGTGCGAGGCGATCTGTCCGGCCCAGGCCATCACCATCGAGGCCGGCCCGCGCCGCAACGACGGCACCCGCCGTACCGTGCGCTACGACATCGACATGGTGAAATGCATCTATTGCGGACTGTGCCAGGAGGCCTGTCCGGTCGATGCCATCGTCGAAGGGCCGAATTTCGAATTCGCGACCGAGACCCGCGAGGAACTCTATTATGACAAGGCGAAACTGCTCGCGAATGGCGACCGCTGGGAGCGCGAGCTTGCGAAATCGATCGAACTCGACGCGCCGTACCGGTGATTAGCATGCGCAAGAAAAACCACAGCCGTCATCCTGAGGAGCGCCTGCAAGGCGCGTCTCGAAGGATGTGCCACACGCGTCCTTCGAGACGGCCGCTTCGCGGCCTCCTGGGGATGACGGTGGAGTGTGTGGAGGGAGGAGCGACATGATCCTTCCCGCGCTGTTCTTCTACCTGTTCGCCGGCGTCTGCGTGGCGTCGGCGGTGATGGTGATTGTGTCGCGCAATCCCGTGCACTCGGTGCTGTTCCTGATCCTGGCTTTCGTCAACGCCTCGGGGCTGTTCATGCTGCTGGGTGCCGAATTCCTCGCCATGATCCTGATCGTGGTCTATGTCGGCGCGGTCGCGGTGCTGTTTCTGTTCGTGATCATGATGCTCGACGTCGACTTCACCGAGCTGCGCGAAGGTTTCCTGGAATACCTGCCGGTAGGCCTGCTGATCGGCGCGGTATTTCTCGCCGAGCTGTTGCTGGTCGGGGGCGGCTGGATCATCAATCCCGCGATCACCAAGTCGATCACCTCGCCGATCCCTGGCGACGTCAGCAATACCGCCGCGCTTGGCCTAGTGCTGTACACGAAATACATCCATTACTTCCAGCTCGCGGGCATGGTGCTGTTGGTGGCGATGATCGGCGCCATCGTGCTGACGCTGCGGCACAAGGCCAGCGTCAAGCGGCAGGACATCAATGTGCAGAATGCGCGCACGCCCGAGCTCGCGATGAGCGTGCGCAAGGTGGCGTCGGGGCAGGGCCTGCAGGACGCTGATGCGCCGGAGTGGGTGCAATGACCATCGGTCTCGGGCATTATCTGTCTGTTGGAGCGATCCTGTTCACGCTGGGGATCCTCGGCATCTTTCTCAACCGCAAGAACATCATCGTCATCCTGATGTCGATCGAGCTGATCCTGCTCGCGGTCAACATCAACCTGGTGGCGTTTTCGTCGTTTCTCGGCGACATCATCGGCCAGGTGTTCGCGCTGCTGGTGCTGACGGTGGCCGCCGCCGAAGCGGCGATCGGCCTTGCCGTGCTCGTGGTGTACTACCGCAACCGCGGTTCGATCGCGGTTGAGGACGTCAATCTGATGAAGGGCTAACGCGAGTGATCCAGGCAATCGTCTTTCTGCCGCTGATCGGCGCGATTCTCGCGGGACTGATCTCGATATTCGGTGCGCATGCGCGCAATCCGAGCGGCGACACCGTCGAGCACCACGACGATGCGCATGGCCATGGCGATGCCCACGCGTCGGACGCCCATGACGATCACGCCCACGATGCCCATCACGTTGTCGAACTGGCGGCTGCGGGATCGCGCGCGGCGGAATTCATCACCACGGGACTGCTGCTGGTCGCGGCGGGACTGTCATGGATGGCGCTGGTCGATGTCGGCTTCATGCATCACGACGCGCGTATTGCGCTGTTCCCATGGATCGTCTCCGGCGACCTGCAGGTCAACTGGGCGCTGCGCGTCGATACGCTGACCGCGGTGATGCTGGTGGTGGTCAACACGGTGTCGTCGCTGGTGCACCTCTATTCCATCGGCTACATGGACGAGGACCCCTACCGGCCGCGTTTTTTCGCCTATCTGTCGCTGTTCACTTTCGCGATGCTGATGCTGGTGACGGCGGACAACCTGGTGCAGCTGTTTTTCGGCTGGGAAGGCGTCGGGCTCGCCAGCTATCTCTTGATCGGGTTCTGGTACCAGAAGCCGTCGGCCAACGCCGCGGCGATCAAGGCTTTCGTGGTCAACCGGGTCGGCGATTTCGGCTTCGCGCTCGGCATTTTCGCGATCTTCATGCTGATCGGCTCGACCGATTTCGAGACCATCTTTGCCGGTGCGCCGGCGCTGACCGGCAAGACCATCGACTTCTTCGGCTGGCACGCCGACGCGCTGACCCTGACCTGCCTGCTGCTGTTCATGGGCGCGATGGGCAAGTCGGCGCAGTTCCTGCTGCACACCTGGCTGCCGGACGCGATGGAAGGCCCGACGCCGGTGTCGGCGCTGATCCACGCCGCCACTATGGTCACCGCCGGCGTGTTCATGGTGGCGCGGTTGTCGCCGCTGTTCGAGCTCGCGCCCAATGCGCAGGCCGTGGTGATGTTCTTCGGCGCCACCACGGCGTTCTTCGCCGCCACCATCGGTCTGGTGCAAAACGACATCAAGCGCATCGTGGCGTATTCGACCTGCTCGCAGCTCGGCTACATGTTCGTGGCGATGGGGGCGGGGGCCTATTCGGTCGGCATGTTCCATCTGTTCACGCATGCCTTCTTCAAGGCGCTGCTGTTCTTAGGCTCAGGCTCGGTGATCTACGCGATGCATCACGAGCAGGACATCCGCAACATGGGCGGGCTGAAGGACAAGATCCCCTACACCTATATCGTGATGGTAATCGGCACCCTGGCGCTGACCGGCTTCCCGCTCACCGCCGGCTATTTCTCCAAGGACGCGATCATCGAATCCGCCTTCGTGTCGCACAATCCGTTCGCGTTCTACGGCTTCCTGATGACGGTAATCGCCGCGGGCCTGACCTCGTTCTATTCATGGCGGCTGATCTTCAAGACCTTCCACGGCGAGCCGCACGATCAGGAGCATTACGAGGCCGCGCATGAAAGCCCGATCTGGATGCTGATTCCGATCGGCGTGCTCGCCGCGGGGTCGATCCTGTCCGGATTCCCGTTCAAGGAATTGTTCGCCGGCCACGGCGTGGAAGAATTCTTCCGCGACTCGGTGAAGATGCACCCGCACATCATCGAGGAGATGCACCACATCCCCCAGAGCATCGCGTTCCTGCCGACGCTGATGATGGCGCTGGGATTCGTCGTGTCCTATTTGTTCTACATCCGCCGGCCGTATCTGCCGGTCGAACTCGCCAATCAGCACCAGATGCTCTACCGGTTCCTGCTCAACAAATGGTATTTTGATGAGCTGTACGATTTCATCTTCGTTCGTCCCGCAAAGTGGCTCGGCCGCTTCCTGTGGAAGAAGGGCGACGGCTTTGTCATCGACGGGTTTGGGCCTGACGGCATCTCGGCGCGGGTGCTCGACGTCACCCGCAATGTGGTGAAACTGCAGACCGGCTATCTCTATCACTACGCCTTCGCCATGCTGATCGGCGTCGCCGGATTGATCACCTGGTTCATGTTCGGCCTGGGAGGCCAGTGATGACGACCTGGCCCATTCTCTCCGTCGTGACGTTTCTGCCGGCGGTCGGCGCGCTGCTGGTCTATCTGCTGGCGCGGGGCAATGACGAGGCCGCCAATCGCAATGCGCGCTGGATCGCGCTGTGGACCACGCTCATCACCTTCGCGGTGTCGCTCATTTTGGTGATGCGCTTCGATCCGGCGCAGCCGGACTTCCAGTTCGTCGAGAAGGCGCCATGGCTCGCCAACGCCGTCACCTATCATATGGGCGTCGACGGCATCTCGCTGCCGTTCGTGATCCTGACCACGGCCTTGATGCCGTTCTGCATCGTCGCGAGCTGGAAATCGATTCAGGTGCGCGTGCGCGAATACATGATGGCGTTTCTGCTGCTGGAGACGCTGATGGTCGGCACCTTCTCCGCGCTCGACCTGGTGCTGTTCTACCTGTTCTTCGAAGGCGGCCTTATCCCGATGTTCTTGATCATCGGCGTCTGGGGCGGGCCGCGCCGGGTCTATGCCTCCTTCAAGTTCTTTCTCTACACGCTGCTCGGCTCGGTGCTGATGCTGCTGGCGATCATGGCGCTGTACTGGAACGCCGGCACCACCGACATTCCGACGCTGATGCACACCGCCGTGCCGCGCAATCTGCAGACCTGGGGCTGGCTGGCGTTCTTTGCGTCGTTTGCGGTGAAGATGCCGATGTGGCCGGTACATACCTGGCTGCCGGACGCGCATGTCGAGGCGCCGACGGCAGGGTCGGTCATCCTGGCCGCGATCCTGTTGAAGATGGGCGGCTACGGCTTCCTGCGGTTCTCGCTGCCGATGTTCCCGCTGGCGAGCCAGGATTTCGCGCCGCTGATCTTCACGCTCTCGACCATCGCCATCGTTTACACCTCGCTGGTGGCCTTGATGCAGGAAGACATCAAGAAACTGATCGCCTATTCCTCGGTGGCGCATATGGGTTTCGTCACCATGGGCATCTTCGCCGGCACCACCCAGGGCGTCGCCGGCGGCGTGTTCCAGATGGTCTCGCACGGCATCGTCTCCGGCGCGCTGTTCCTGTGTGTGGGAATTGTCTACGACCGTCTGCACACCCGCGAGATCGCAGCCTATGGCGGGCTGGTCAACCGCATGCCGCTGTATGCGCTGGTGTTCATGGTGTTCACCATGGCCAATGTCGGGCTGCCCGGCACCTCTGGTTTCGTCGGCGAATTCATGACCCTGATCGGCACCTTCAAGGTCTCGATTCCGACCGCGACCGTCGCCACGTCAGGCGTCATTCTGTCTGCGGCCTATGCGCTATGGCTGTACCGCAAGGTGGTGTTCGGCGCGCTGGTAAAACCGTCGCTGGCCAGCATCAAGGACCTCACCTGGCGCGAGAGCCTGACGCTGATGCCGCTGGTCGTGCTGACCATCCTGTTCGGCGTCTATCCGAAGCCGGTGCTCGACATGTCGGCGGCCTCGGTGCAACTCCTTGTCAACAATTACGCCGCCGCGACGTCTGCCGTGAAGGCAGCCGCGCTGCTGCAGTGACCGGTTCGGGACAACGACCATGAGTTTTGAGACCGCCGGATATCAGTTGCTTCCCGTCCTGCCGGAGCTTGTGCTGGCAGCGGGTGCCATGGTGCTGCTGATGATCGGCGCGTACCGCGGCCCACAGACCACCGCGCTCGTCACAGCACTTGCGATCGCCTTGCTGGTCATCACCGGCGTGCTGGAATTCATGCTGCCGGCGGGAAAGCTAACCACCTTCGGCGGCAGTTTCATTGTCGATGATTTTGCCCGTTTCCTGAAAATCCTGGCGCTGGTCGGCTCGGCGGCCACGCTGATCCTGTCGAAAGAATTTCTGGAGGATCAGTCGCGGAAGCTGTTCGAATTCTCGATTCTGGTCATGCTCTCTACGCTGGGCATGATGGTGCTGATTTCGGCCGGCGACCTGATCATGCTCTATCTCGGGCTCGAGCTGATGAGTCTGGCGCTCTACGTGGTCGCCGCGAGCAACCGCGACAATGCGAAGTCCACTGAAGCCGGCCTGAAGTATTTCGTGCTGGGTGCGCTGTCGTCCGGCATGCTGCTGTACGGCGCCTCGCTGATCTACGGTTTCACCGGCACCGTCAGTTTCGCCGGTATCGCTGCGGCGGCGAAAGAGGGCAGCGTCGGCATCGTGTTCGGGCTGGTGTTTTTGCTCGCCGGACTCTGCTTCAAGGTGTCCGCGGTGCCGTTCCACATGTGGACTCCAGACGTCTATGAAGGCGCGCCGACGCCGGTGACCGCGTTCTTTGCCTCCGCGCCGAAGGTCGCGGCGTTAGCGGTGTTCACTCGCGTCGCGCTGACGGCATTCCCGGGCATTACCCTGCAATGGCAGCAGATCGTGGTGTTCGTCGCCATCGCCTCGATGGTGCTGGGCTCGTTCGCCGCGATCGGGCAGAGCAATATCAAGCGCCTGATGGCGTATTCTTCGATCGGCCATATGGGTTTTGCGCTGGTGGGGCTGGCCGCCGGGACGGTCGAGGGCGCGCAGGGCGTGCTGGTTTACATCGCGATCTATGTGGCGATGACGCTCGGCACCTTCGCCGTGATCCTGACCATGAAGCGCAACGGCCAGGCGGTCGAAACCATCAGCGATTTCGCAGGCCTGTCGCGCACCAATCCGCTGCTGGCGTTCTTCTTCGCGATGCTGCTGTTCTCGCTGGCGGGGATTCCGCCGCTCGCCGGCTTCTTCGCGAAGTTCTATGTGTTCGTGGCTGCGATCAAGGCCGGGCTGTTCACGCTGGCCGTGGTCGGCGTGCTCGCCAGTGTGGTCGGCGCGTATTACTATCTCACCATCATCAAGGTGATGTATTTCGACGAGCCGCTGACAAAACTCGATCCGATGCGGATGGAGTTGCGCACGGTGCTGGCGGTCGCGGGCCTCTTCAACATCCTGTTCTTCGTCTATCCGGGGCCGCTGGTGAGCGCCGCCACGGTAGCTGCGAAGTCATTGTTCTAGATGGCATTTGCGCTGGGTTCGCGAGCGAGGTTAGCGGGTTACCGGCTCGTGGAGTTCGATTCCATCGGCTCGACCAACGCGGAGGCGCTGTCGCGCGCGCGCGACGGCGAGCGCGGGCCGATGTGGTTCGTGACATCGGAGCAGACCGCGGGACGCGGACGGCGGCATCGCCCATGGATCGCGCCGCGCGGTAACCTGGCCTGCAGCATCCTTGAAGTGATGGAGATATCCCCGGCCTTGGCGGCGACGCTGGGCTTTGCCGCGGGACTCGCGCTTGAAGCAGCCCTACAGAAGGTGAGCGTCGAATCGTCGATGCGGGCGGCGGGATCGGATCAGATGAAGTTTGCGTTGAAATGGCCGAACGATGTGCTGGCCGGGAATAACAAGCTCGCCGGCATTTTGCTGGAAGCGGAGGCGGTGGCCGATAATCGGCTGGCCGTGGTGGTCGGCATTGGCACCAATGTGGTAGTGGCTCCGGAGGGAACGCCGTACCCCGCGACCTCGCTCAAGGCGGCGCTCGGCATCGACATCGGCGCGGAAGAGTTGTTCGGCGCGTTGTCGGACTCCTGGGCGGAATTTCGCGGCATCTGGGACCAGGGCCGAGGCTTCGGCGAAATCCGCCTGAAGTGGCTGGAGCGCGCGGCGGGCCTGGGCCAGCCTGTTTCGATTCAATCCGGCAGCTCGACTGTATCGGGGTCGTTCGACACCGTCGACGAGTCGGGCTGCATGATTGTCGCTACATCCGACGGCAGGCGGCTCGCGATCTCGGCCGGCGACGTCTATTTCGGCGCGGCAGCGTCAGCGGGAGCGGCGTGATGGCGCGGCCGGATGAACTGACCTTTGCGCCGCTCGGCGGCGTCGGCGAGATCGGCATGAACCTGTCGATCTACGGCCTCGGCAATCGCCATCAGCGCTCCTGGCTGGCGGTCGACCTCGGCGTGTCGTTTGGCGACGAGGAGCACCTGCCGGGTATCGACCTGATCATGCCCGATATCCGCTTTCTTCAGAAGGAGCGCAAGAATCTTGTGGCGCTGGTGCTGACCCACGCCCATGAGGACCATTTCGGCGCCATCATCGATCTGTGGCCGAAGCTGAAATGCCCGATCTATGCGACAAAATTCTCAGCGGCGCTGTTCGCGGCCAAATGTGCCTCCGAGCGCAACCCGCCGAAAATTCCGGTGACGGTGGTGCCGTCGGGCGACCGTGTCGATCTCGGGCCGTTCAGCGTCGAGTTCATCCCGGTGGCGCATTCGATTCCGGAATCGCATGCGCTGGCGATCCATACCGAAGTGGGAACGGTGCTGCATACCGGCGACTGGAAAATCGATCCGACGCCGATCATCGGCGTGCCCACCGACGAACGGCGCTTACGCGAGCTCGGTGACGCCGGTGTGCTGGCGCTGATCGGCGATTCCACCAATGCGGTGCGGGAAGGGCGTTCGCCTTCGGAGGCGGAGGTCGCCAAAACCATCACCGAACTGGTGAAGGCGGCGAAGGGCCGGGTCGCCGTCACCACCTTCGCCTCCAACGTCGCGCGGCTGCGCGCGGTCGCGGACGCAGCGAAGGCTGCTGGCCGCGAGGTCGTGGTGGTCGGCCGCGCCATGGAGCGGGTGGTGCAGGTGGCGCGCGAGACCGGATACCTCGACGACGGGCAGAAATTTCGCAGCGCCGATGTCTATGGCCATCTGCCGGCCGACAAGGTGCTGGCGCTGTGCACCGGAAGCCAGGGCGAGCCGCGCGCGGCGCTGGCGCGGATCGCCAATGACGACCATCCGGAAGTCACGCTCAACAAAGGCGACTGCGTGATCTTTTCCTCGCGCACCATTCCGGGCAACGAGAAGGCGGTCGGCGCCATCATCAATGGCCTGATCGGGCAGGGCGTCGAGGTCATTACCGATCGGACTCATCTCGTCCATGTCTCCGGCCATCCGCGCCGCGACGAGCTGCGCGACATGATCTCCTGGGTGCGCCCGCAACTGCTAATCCCGGTGCACGGCGAAGCGCTGCATCTGTTCGAGCACGCCAAGCTGGCGCGCGCCGCCGGGGTGCCGAAGGTGCTGATCTGCCGCAACGGCGACCTAGTCAAGCTTGGGCCGGGCGACCCGAGCGTGATCGAGGAACTGCCGTCGGGGCGGCTCTACAAGGACGGCTCGATCCTGGAGGATTCCAAGTCGCGCGCCGTGGTCGAGCGGCGAAAGCTGGCCTTTGCCGGCTGCGCCTTCGTAGCCGTCGCCGTGACCGACAAGGGCGAACTGGCCGATGATCCCCAGGTTGATCTGGTCGGCATACCGGAGAAGAATATAGCGGGAGAGGTCATCGACGACATCGTGTTCGACGTCGTGGTATCGACCGTCGAGGGTTTGCCGCGGGCGCGGCGCCGCGATCCGGACGCGATGGCGGAATCGGTGCGCCGCGCGGTCCGCGCCGCCATCAACGAACACTGGGGCAAGAAGCCGCTGTGCTATGTTCACGTTCTGACGGTCTAGGAGGAGGTCATGCTGGGCCGGCTCAATCACGTTGCAATCGCCGTGCGGGACGCCGAGAAGGCCGCAAAGATCTACGGCACTGCATTTGGCGCGGACATTTCCGCGGCGGTGCCGTTGCCGGAGCACGGCGTGATTACCGTGTTCGCGACGCTGCCTAACACCAAGATCGAATTCATCCAGCCGCTCGGCGATGCCAGTCCAATCGCGAAATTCGTCGAGCGCAATCCCGACGGCGGCATCCATCACATCTGCTATGACGTCCCGGACATCATCGCGGCGCGCGATACGCTCATCAAGGAGGGTGCGCGGGTGCTCGGCGACGGCGAGCCCAGGATCGGCGCGCATGGCAAGCCAGTGCTGTTTCTGCACCCCAAGGACTTTTCCGGCGCGCTGGTCGAAATCGAGCAGGCCTGAGCGGCGATGGCCTATACCATCTCAACCGCGCTCGCGATCTACTTTGTGATCTGGTGGCTGGTGCTGTTTCTGACGCTGCCGTTCGGGGTGCGCAGCCAGCATGAGGATGGCGAGAGCGTCGCGGGTACCGATCCCGGTGCGCCGATCATGGCCCGCATGGGCCGCAAACTGATCTGGACCACTTGCATCTCGGCCGTGATCTTCGCGCTCGCGATGCTGGCCTATAATGCCGGCTATCTCAACATCGAACGGCTGTCGAAGCTGATGGGGATTCCGCTGTAAAGTTTCGTTTATGAGCTGGGGGTTTAGGAATGACGTTGCAACGAATCATTGCCGGGCTTTTGCTTCTGATCGTCGTGGCGCTGGGGGCGTCGTTCTATCTGCATTGGAAAGCCGAAACCAAATACCGGACGTTGAAAGCGTTCGTCGAAGGCTATATTTTCGCCGAATCCGTGGCGGCCTGCGAAAGGGCGGAGAGTTCGACCCCGTTCAAATGGAATGGCGGCACCAATACCGCGGTGATCGGATTGCACGGGGTCAAGCTCAACAAGAACACCATCATTTCGAGCTACACCCTCTACGCCGACGGCGTCTATTGCGACTACGACCCGGTCCGGAAGAAAGCCGACATCGGATCGAATTTCCTCGAGCGGGAGTAAGCCAAGGTCATTCCGGGGCGCTCGCGTAGCGAGCGAACCCGGAATCCAGAACCAACGTACCTACCTCTGGATTCCGGGTTCGCGCCGTCGACCGCGCCTTGCGCGGATCAGGTGGGCGCGCCCCGGAATGACGAGAGGGGTTAGTTCTGATCAGCCACGAAGCGATCGATCTCCACCAGCAATCGCCGCCATGCCTCGTCCATCTCCTGCGACCAGTCGGCCCCGATAATCTCCCGCATGGTATCGGCGATCACGCCGAAGAACGCTGCGAACAATTCACGGGGCGTGCCGTAGGCGTCGTGCGACTGCACCTCGCAACCGATCATCCGGAAATGGCCGGTGCGGTCGCCGGCAAAATCCAGCATCGCGTCGATGGTCAGCGCCAGCATTGAGCCTTTCACCAGCTCGCTGCCTTCGCTCCGGAACATCGATGCTGCTTCCGGATGCTCGCGGAACAGACGCGCATAAACCAGCGGCGTCAGATTCTCGCAGCGCGCCGCCGCCAGCTCGAAACTTTGATGGATCGGATTGGCCGGTGCCGTCATTGCCGCTTGCTCTGCAACGAACGCATGCGCTGATTTTCAAGATTGTCCAAAAAAAAGAGCAGGGTGAAAACCCTGCTCTAAAAATTGTGTCGACCCTATTTCCCCGAAAAATTTGGATTTGATTTTGATTGACGGGGTAACGCTGCTTGTGCGCGTCAGGGCTCCTCCCGAGACTTGGACCACCAGACTTCAACCTTGCGGCCAGCCTGAGCCCGCACTGGTAACCGATCTTTTTCGGCTTGTCACCATTTTCAGCAACGATTGTTCAAAATTACGGCGGTCTGCGAAATGATCGGGTATCTACTAGCATGGGTTGTATCGTTCGGCCCTGTGTCAAAAATGGCGCAACCGCCGAAATCCTTCGGAACCCAATATCGACTCCCGACTCGCTGCATGATTAGTTGGCGACGTCGGAGGGGGTGGGAATATGCGGCGGCGGCTGGGAAAATTTCTTCCAATCGTCCTGATTGCGGTGTTGGTGCAGATATTCGCACCGATCGGAGCAACCTGGGCCGCCAGCATCGCCGCGTCCGATCCGCTGCATGCGGCAGTGATTTGTCACGGCAATACCGCATCTACCCACAACCAGAGCGGTCAATCCGGCCAGCCACGCGCCCATGATGGCTGCTGCTCGGTTTGCAGCGTGGCGCACACCGGCGCGCCTGTCGACACCCCGCATGCGGCTTTCACCACGCCCGCCCGCTACGCCGAGCGCGTGGTCTGGCTCGATGCGGCGCCTGACCTGTTCCGTTCCCGAGCCGGCGCGCATGCGCAGGCGCGCGCGCCGCCGTTTTTTTCCTGACCTCACGACACTCTCACCATCGGTGCGGCCCCGGCCGCGCCGCTTGATGCAGTTGAGCAAGCTGGCTTCTGCGCCAGTGTCAGGACTTACCGATGTTCCGTTATCATGCCTTGGCGGGCGTGAGCGTTTTGGCGCTTCAGGTCGCGTTGCTTGCGCCTGCGAGCACCGCGCTTGCACAAGACGAAGAGCAGACGCTGCCGCCCGTCATGATCGACGCGCCGGCGCCGGCGAAACGCGCGGTCCGAAAGCCCGCGCCACGTTCGGCGTTGGTCCAGCGTCGGTCGCAGCGGACGGCTGCCAATCAGCCGGATCGGCAAATCCCGGTTGTTGTCGTCAATGCGGTGGGCGGCGGCGCCAATGCATCGCTGGGCACGCCGCCGATTGTCTCAAGATTTCAGCTTCCGCAGCAGTCCTTCAGCATCACGGCCGCGCAGATCGATGAGACCATCAATCTCAAGGATCCCGAGGATGCGGTCAAATACATGCCGAGCCTGTTCGTCCGCAAACGCAACGACGGCGACAACCAGGCGGTGCTTGCGACCCGAAGCTGGGGGCTCAATTCAAGCGCACGCACGCTGATCTATTTTGACGATCTCCTGATCTCCGCGCTGATTGGCAACAACAATTCCGGGGCCTCGCCGCACTGGAATCTGGTTTCGCCGGAATCGATCGCGCGAATCGATTTTCTGAACGGACCGTTCGCGGCAGCCTATCCCGGCAACTCCATCGGCGGCGTGCTGCTGATTACCTCGAAAATGCCCGACAAGCCGTTTGCGGTGGCGAAGGAAACGGTATCGATCATGCCGTGGAATCAATACGGCACCAAGGATACCTATGTCACCAGCCAGACCAGTGCGGCCGCGGGCAACCGGCATGGCGCGCTGTCCTGGATTGTCAGCGCCAACCATCTGGACAGTTATCAGCAGCCGCTGACCTATACGACCTTCGGCACGGTGTTTGGTGTCGGTCCGGCCAATACCACGGGAACGTTCGGCGCGTTCAGCAGGACGGGCGGCATCGCCAACGTCATCGGTACGGGTACGCTGGCGCATTCGGAACAGACATCGGCGAACGCGAAAGTCGCCTACGACATCACGCCATTGGTGCAGGCGTCGTACTCGTTCGGCATCTGGAACAACCACCAGACCTCCAATCCGCAGACCTATCTGATCTCGACGGTGACGGGCACGCCGACATTCGGCGGCCAAGCCGGCTTCGCCAGCAACAAATACATCTGGGACCAACTCCAGATGAGCAACGCCATATCGCTCAGGAGCGACACCAAGGGCGTCTATGATTTCGACTTTTCGGCGTCGAGCTACAATTATCTGCAGGATACGCAGTTGAGTCCATTCACCGTCGCCCCGACCGGCGTCGGTTACTCCCAGAACGGCAAGATCACGCGCAACGACGGCACCAACTGGCAGAACGCCGACGCCAAGGGCATCTGGCGCCCATACGGTTACGGCGGTTCGCAGGAGATCAGCTTCGGTGTCCATGGCGACCGCTATCAGCTCAACAATCCGGTCTACGCCTCGACGGTCTGGTACGCCACGCCATCTACGGGCACCGGCCAGCTCTATTCAGAGGGGCTCGGCGAAACCCGCACCGGCGCGCTGTGGCTGCAGGATGCCTGGAAAATTACTCCGGAACTGAAACTGACGTTGGGCGGGCGGCTGGAAACCTGGCGGGCGCTGGATGGCTTTAATGTCAACACCATCACAAATGCCGCGGGCGTCATCACGTCGCCTCCAGCCATCAAGAATCAACCTGAAATCAGCTCCACCAATTTCTCGCCAAAAGCCTCGCTTTCCTATGACGTGAACAAAGAGTGGAACATCACGGCCAATTTCGGCGAGGCCTATCGCTATCCGACCGTCACCGAGCTCTATCAGAATATAACAGTGGCGGGTGTTGCGACTTTCGCCAATCCGAATTTGACGCCGGAACAGGATTTTAGCGGCGAGTTGAACGTCGAGCGTAAATGGAATGACGGCCGGGTGCGGGTGACCCTGTTCAAGGAAAGGGTCAACAACGCGATCATCTCGCAAACGACCAATGTGACGAACTCTACCGGCGGCCAGACTCCAACCACGACCATCGGCAATGTCGAGGCAATCCGGATGCAGGGCGTTGAATTGTCGGGCCAGAAGAACGACGTTGGCTTCACAGGGTTGCAACTGTTCGGCAGCGTGACCTACGTGGACTCGCGGATCTTAAGCGATCCGACCTTTGTCAGCACGATCGGCGGCACCACCGCGGTCGGCAAACGCGTTCCCAACGTTCCGGAGTGGCGGTCGACGCTCGGGGCCACCTATCGGCCGAATGACAAATGGGCCTATACGGTCGCAGGGCGCTATACCGGCAAGCAATACGCGACCCTTGATAACACCGACACCTTTCAACACGTCTATCAGGCTTTCGACCCGTTCATCGTGTTCGACATGAAGCTTCACTATAACGCGACCACGAACCTGTCGTTCGATTTCGGCATCGACAATATCTTCAACGCGCAATATTTCCTGTTTCATCCATTCCCCGGTAGAACCTACGTTCTGGCGGCGAAATACAAGTTCTGAGACTTACGCCGCGACGCGCCTGGTGCCAGGAATGATCATCGAAGGAACCGACATGCTGTCAATCATATCCAGGCTGGCTTGCGCCGTTTTGCTTTCAAGCGTGGCAGCGCCCGTGCAAGCCCAGGAAATCAAGGCCGGCAATCTCGTCATCGCGCAGCCGTGGACCCGCGCGACCCCTGGCGGCGCCACGGTCGGCGGGGCATTTCTGACCATCGAAAATAAAGGTTCAGCACCCGATCGTCTTGTCGGCGCGACGGCGGATATCGCGGCGAAGGTCGAAGTGCACGAAATGAAGACGGACAATGGTGTTATGACCATGCGGCCCAGCGAGGCCGGAGTGACCATCGAGCCCGGCAAGACCTTAAAACTGGCGCCGGGCGGCTATCATCTCATGCTGTTCGATCTGAAGGCGCCGCTCAAGCAGGGCGACAAGGTGCCGGTCACGCTGCAATTCGAAAAGGCGGGCAAGGTGAATCTCTCCTTCGATGTTCAGGGCGTAGGCGCCCCCGGACCCGGCGGCCACGAGATGAAGCCCGGGCCAGCCGGTCCCGGGATGAAAATGTGAGGCAATAACATGCGCTGCTCGAATCTGGTGATCGTCACGGCGATCCTGACCGCATCATCGGCCAACGCACATGTCACGTTGGAAAACCGCCAGGCGGCGGTCGGATCATACTACAAGGCGGTGTTCGCGGTACCGCACGGCTGCGCCGGCTCGGCCACCGTTAAAGTCCGGGTTCAGATTCCGGAAGGCGTGATCGCGGTGAAGCCGATGCCGAAGACGGGTTGGAGCCTTGAGACGGTCAAGGGCAAATATTCCACCAGCTACGAGCTTCACGGCGCGACGATTACGGAAGGGGTCAAGGAAGTGGTGTGGAGCGGCGGCAAGCTGGCGGACGACAACTACGACGAATTCGTCCTCGCCACCTTTCTCACCGGCAGCCTCAAGCCTAACACGACGCTGTATTTCCCCGTGGTGCAGGAATGCGAACAGGGCACCAGCCGCTGGATCGAGATTCCGCAAGGCGACAAGCCGGAGGGCAAGTCGCCGGCGCCGGGCGTCAAACTGATGCCGAAGCCGTAGCGGCTTCGGCACAGCATGACGCGCATTGCCGCCGCCTTTGTTGCGCTGTTGTGGGCACTCTGCGCGGCCACCAGCGCGTTCGCGCATGCGTCGCTGATCTCAACCGAGCCGCGCGACGGCAGCGTGGTCGCGCAAGCGCCTGATAGGCTGGAGTTGCGGTTCAATGAGGCCGTGACGCCCGCGGTCGTGCGCCTGATCGACGCCGAGGGCAGGGCGCGCGATGACGCCGCGGTGAACGCGGTCGATGAAACCATCCGCATCACCTTGCCCGGCGATCTGCCGCGGGGCACCCAGCTGATCAGCTATCGCGTCATCTCTGCCGATGGGCATCCCGTCGCAGGTTCGGTGGTTTTTTCGATAGGCGGGCCTACGGCAACACCAGGGAGGCAGCCAAATCCCGATTCCACACTCGCCATTCTGATCTGGCTGTCGCGAATCGCCGTATATCTCGCATTGTTCGTCGGCGCCGGCGGGGCGTTTTTCGAAGCCTGGATCGCGCCCGACCGGGCCCCGCGGACCACAACCATTGCAGCGCTGTGGTTCGGTCTTCCCAGCGCCGCCGTGTCACTGGGATGTCAGGGCCTCGATCTGCTCGGCCTCCCGATCAGCGGCATCGCGACCATCGCGCCATGGCAGGCCGCGACCGCGACGACTCTTGGACCCGCCCTGTTTATTGCCGCGGCCGCGATGGGCTTGAGCATCGTTTCCCGACGTTGCGCTGCGGCAAGCTCCGCCCGCTCGCTCTCGGCCGTCGCGATGATCGGCGTCGGCGTGTCGCTCGCCGCAAGCGGCCATGCCGGCGCGGCGTCGCCGCAATGGCTGACCCGGTCGGCGGTATTTTTGCATGGAATTGGCGTCGCCTATTGGGCCGGTGCGCTGCTGCCATTGCTGGCCCTGGCGCGCCGGCGGGAGCAGGGACTGCTTCCGGCCTTGCAGCGGTTTTCACGCGCGGCGCTGCCGGTCGTAGCAGTACTAGTGCTGACCGGACTCCTGCTCGCAATTATCCAGCTCGAAAGTTTTCGAGCACTGATCGATACAAAATACGGCTGGATACTCAGTGCCAAGCTCACGCTCGTCGCGATATTGCTCGGACTGGCAGCACTCAATCGCTTTCGCCTTACGCCGCAACTTGAATCCGGCCCGCAAAATACCCGGCCACTGATTCGATCAATGCTGTTCGAGTTCGCTTTGGTCGTGGGAATTCTGGCGCTGATTGCCGGATGGCGCTTCACGCCACCGCCGCGCGCGCTGACCGTCCGCGCGCCGCTGGCGATCCACATCCATTCCGGCAAGGCGACGTTGCAGATGCTGGTTTCACCGGGCACGGCCGGCATCGACACCTTCGTGCTGCGGATCATGTCCGGCGATGCAGGTCCGCTGCAGGCGAAGGAGGTCACATTGATCCTGAGCCAGCCCGCGCGGGACATCGAGCCGATCGAGCGCAGGGCGGTGGGGAGCGCGGACGGCAACTGGACCGTTCGCGACGTTCCACTTCCCTTTGCCGGCCGCTGGCGGGTAGGCGTGGAGGTGCTGGTGACGGACTTTGAAAAGGTCGCGCTGGAGGACGAATTCGACCTGCCGGCGCGCTGAAACGGCTGGCGCCGTAATTGCACCGGTATGCTCATGCAAAGCCAAGTAAATTAGCTGGTTTTCGAGCCGCCGCCGGGGGCTCGCCCTTGTGTTTTGGCACCCGATCCGGTTTCACTGCTGACATCCCGTTTTCAACCGATTCCCCGAGCGTGCCCATGCGATTGTCGCGGTTTTTTCTGCCCATCCTGAAGGAAACTCCGAAGGAGGCCGAGATCGTGTCGCATCGCCTGATGCTGCGCGCCGGCATGATGCGGCAGGAAGCGGCCGGCATCTATGCGTGGCTGCCGCTCGGCCTGCGCGTGCTGAAGAAGATCGAGCAGATCGTCCGCGAGGAGCAGAACCGCGCCGGCGCCATCGAGCTCTTGATGCCGACGCTGCAGCTCGCCGACCTCTGGCGCGAGAGCGGACGTTACGATGCCTATGGGCCGGAAATGCTGCGGATCCAGGACCGGCACAAGCGCGAATTGCTGTATGGGCCGACCAACGAGGAAATGATCACCGAGATTTTCCGGTCTTACGTGCGATCCTACAAAAGCCTGCCGCTCAATCTCTACCATATCCAATGGAAATTCCGCGACGAGCAGCGCCCGCGTTTCGGCGTCATGCGCGGCCGCGAATTCCTGATGAAGGACGCGTACTCCTTCGACATCGACGAGGCCACAGCGCGGCGGTCCTACAACAGGATGTTCGTCGCTTACCTGCGCACCTTTGCGCGAATGGGATTGAAGGCGATCCCGATGCGCGCCGAAACCGGCCCCATTGGCGGCGACCTCAGCCACGAATTCATCGTATTGGCCGAAACCGGCGAATCCGGCGTCTACTGCAACAGCGACGTGCTCGATCTGCCGGTGCCGGGAGACGACGTGGATTACGACGGCGATCTCACCCCCATCATCAAGCAGTGGACCGCGCCCTATGCCGCCACCGAGGACGTCCATGACGTCGATCGTTTTGCGCGCGAGGTGCCCGAGGACAAGAAACTGCATACCCGCGGCATCGAGGTCGGCCAGATCTTCTACTTCGGCACCAAATATTCGGATTCGATGAAAGCTTTTGTGGCTGGCGCCGATGGCGCCGAGGTGCCCGTTCACGGCGGCTCCTATGGCGTCGGCGTGTCACGCCTGGTGGGCGCGATCATCGAGGCCTGCCATGATGACGCCGGGATCAAATGGCCGGAAGCGGTGGCGCCGTTCCGCGCCGCGATCCTCAATTTGAAGCAGGGCTCCCAGGAAACCGACGCGGCGTGCGAGCAGCTTTATCGCAATCTCACAGCCAAAGGCGTCGATGTTCTGTATGACGACACCGATGCCCGCGCCGGCGCCAAATTTGCGACCGCGGATCTGATCGGCATTCCCTGGCAGGTCATGGTCGGGCCCAAGGGGCTCGCCGACGGCACGGTCGAAATCAAGCGGCGCAGCGACGGATCGCGCGAAAATCTAAGCCCTGCCAACGCCTTGGTGCGGTTAACCTCGTGACGATTTATCCACCGCGAGGCCGCAAGCCGATTTGTTGCGGCTAGAATTAGCCCAAATCATGTGAGAATCGAACTATGGATGATGCCATGAGCGAGCCAGTTCGAACCCCACCTTTCGCGCCATTCGAATGGTTGCTGTCCACGCGCTATTTGCGGGCGCGGCGCAAGGAAGGCTTCATCTCCGTCATCGCCGGATTTTCATTCCTGGGGATCATGCTCGGGGTGGCCACGCTGATCATCGTGATGGCGGTCATGAACGGTTTCCGCAAGGAGCTGCTCGACAAGATTTTGGGGCTTAACGGCCATCTGCTGGTGCAGCCGTTGGAGAGCCCGCTCACCGACTGGAAGGACGTCGCCGAGCGCATCAACCAGGTCGCAGGCATCAGGCTCGCGGCTCCCGTGGTGGACGGCCAGGCGCTGGGCTCTTCGGCGTTCGGCGCCGCCGGCGTGTTCGTGCGCGGCATCCGCGCCGGCGATCTCAACAATCTCACCTCGATCGCCAAAAACATCAAACAAGGCACGCTGGAGGGGTTTGACGACGGGCAGGGCGTTGCGATCGGCCGGCGGCTGGCGGATCAACTGTCGCTTCATGCCGGCGACAACATCACCCTGGTGGCGCCGCGCGGCGCAGTCACGCCAATGGGCACCACGCCGCGCATAAAACCGTACAAGGTCGCCGCGGTGTTCGAGATCGGCATGTCGGAATACGATTCGACGTTTGTATTCATGCCGCTCACCGAAGCGCAGGCCTATTTCAACCGCAACTCCGACGTGACCTCGATCGAGGTCTACACCACCAATCCCGACAAGATCGACGCCTTCCGCAAGTCCGTCACCGAAGCGGCGGGCCGGCCGGTATTTCTGGTCGACTGGCGGCAGCGCAATTCGACATTTTTCAATGCGCTGCAGGTCGAGCGCAACGTGATGTTCCTGATCCTGACCCTGATCATTCTGGTCGCGGCGCTGAATATCATCTCCGGACTGATCATGCTGGTGAAGGACAAGGGCAGCGACATCGCCATCCTGCGCACCATGGGCGCCTCGCAGGGATCGATCATGCGGGTGTTTTTGATCACCGGAGCGGCGATCGGGGTGGTCGGCACGCTGGCCGGCTTCTTCGTCGGCATGCTGATTTGTCTCAACATCGAATCGATCCGGCAATTCCTGTCGTGGCTGACCAACACGGAATTGTTTTCGCCGGAATTGTATTTTCTCTCGAAGCTGCCGGCCGAGATCGACGCCGGCGAGACCACCGCGGTGGTGATCATGGCGCTGACGCTGTCGTTTCTCGCCACGCTGTATCCCTCATGGCGCGCCGCGCGCCTCGATCCCGTCGAAGCGCTGCGGTACGAGTGAGTGACCGAGATGGAGCACGGGGCTGAAGACGTACCGGTCGTTTATCTTCACGACATAAAACGCCAATACGTGCAGGGCGAATCGGCGCTGACCATCCTCGACGGCGCCAAGCTCGCGCTGTGGGCGGGGCAGTCGGTAGCGCTCGTGGCGCCGTCCGGCGCCGGCAAGTCGACGCTGCTACATATCGCAGGCCTGCTCGAAAGTCCCGACGACGGCGAGGTCTATGTCGGCGGCACCGCGACGTCAGGGTTGTCCGATATCGAGCGAACCCAGATCCGCCGCACCGATATCGGCTTCGTCTACCAGTCGCACCGGCTGCTGCCGGAATTCTCCGCGCTCGAAAACGTCATGCTGCCGCAGATGATCCGCGGGCTGAAGCGTGGCGAGACCGTCGCACGCGCCAAGGAAATCCTCGCCTATCTCGGCCTCGGCGATCGCATCACCCATCGTCCGGCGGAGCTGTCGGGCGGCGAACAGCAGCGCGTGGCGATTGCACGCGCGGTCGCCAATGCGCCGCGAGTTCTGTTCGCGGACGAGCCGACCGGCAATCTCGATCTGCACACCGCCGATCACGTGTTCCAGGCGTTGATGCAACTGGTGAAAGCGACCGGCGTGGCGATGCTGATCGCGACCCACAACATGGAGCTGGCCGCCCGCATGGACCGCCGGGTCTCGCTCAAGGACGGCCAGGTCGTCGAACTGGATTAGCGGTCAGTAGGTGCCGTAGCGCCGATGCGGTCTTGGCCCATCCGGCACGACGGTCGCGCTTGCGTAAAACGGATCGACGTAACACTGCGCCGAGCGGCCGGAAGCCGACGCTTTGCATTGCGCGATCGACGTAAACCGGCACTCGCTATAGGTCGGGTCGCCATAGACCTTCATGCAGACCGGATAGTCGTATCCGGCCGGTGCCGGAGCCGTGCCAGCGGCCGAAATGGCCGATACCGCCAACAGCCCTAAGATCGCCGATGCCTTGCGCATGGGAGCCTTTCTTGCGGCCACAGGCCGCGTCCTGCCTCGATGACGATTTCAACAACGATCAATAGCGCCGGCGGCTGCTTCGATTGGGCTGCAGGTCGGCGTTCTGGCTGTAATAAGGATTCGCCGCGCAATAGGCCACCCGGCCCGAGGCCGTGGCTTGGCATTGCTGGTAGGTGGCAAAACTGCAGTCGCCGAGACCGGCGCCGTAGTCACACCCCTTGATGCAATACGGGAAGTTCCCTGCCGCGGCCGGCCCCGCGTCGATCATGCAAACGGCGCCGAAAGCCATCAAAGCCCAGACTGCGTTGCGCATTTTTCTCTCCTTCGAGGACATCCGGTCGATGACGATCGACCGGCTTCGCCATTTCAATAGGAATAAGGATAGCCCGGAGGCGGCCGCCGCCCGCGGGAGCTGCCGGGGTCGCCGCCGCCCGCGTAAAAGGGATTGGCGATGCAGGTCAGAAACCGTCCCGAGGCGGTAGCCTGGCACTGCGGGAAACTGGTGAAATAGCAGCCGCTGAGACCTGGAAAGTCTGTGCCCTGAATACAGACCGGATAGCGGGTCCCGACCGCATTGGCCGGCGCGGCGCCGAGCATCGCCAGTCCACCGGCGGTCAGCAAAGTCAGAAACACGCTGCGCATTGATACCTCCCGCCCGCCGACCCCGGACCTTGATCGATTCCCGGGTGACAACCCAAGCCGGGTCGCGATGTTCCCGTCAACTCACGTTCGTACGTTCCGCGACGGCAAAGGTTCATCCGCATGGGGCGACCTCGAATAAACCCCGCGAAACTTCGCAAATTCCCTGATGGTGCTGTTCGGGCAAGCGGGCACCGTTCGATTACGGCCGGCTTCCGGGCTGGAAAAGCGGAGAGGCGAGCCGCATATACGGTGGATGGACCAAATTCTGCCGCCGGAGTTGAACGACCTTGAACTCGAGGCCCTGCGGGAGATCGCCGTGCATCCGGCCTCGCACCACACCCCACTGCGCGTCGAATCCCGGCTGAAGGACATCGGCTATGCCAGGGAAGTCCTGGGCGACCTTGTCCTGACCGAGGATGGCTTGCAGCGTGTTGCGGTGGACAGATGACCGACTAGCGCATCATCCCGATCTGTCAGGAATTTACCAAAGCATCACATTCCAAACTGCCGCCGTTTCCTCCGCTTGACTTAAGAACAAAAACGGAACAATGTTCCTCTTATGTTCCAAAGGAGGCTGTCATGCTGAAGACATTCGTGGAAGAGGCCGCGGCGCTGGCGTCTATCGTGCTTTTTGTCGGAATGATCGCGGTCTGGGCGCAGCTGATTCCCCAGCTTTGAGGCTGAAACGACGCTGGCGGGAAAGCGGGGACGCGCGCGGGTTCGGCGTGGACAGGCCGGGCGCGAGGCATCACCATTGAGCGGCGAGTCGGCTTTCAAAGCCGCGGCGCTTCCTCAAGCTGATCGTCGCTCAAGCCCATGATTCAAAAGTCGTCCGCCATGTCCAACGCCGGATTCGTTCATCTGCATGTCCACTCGGCCTATTCGCTGCTGAAGGGGTCGATCAAGATCCAGAAGCTCGGCGAACTTGCGAAGGCAGACCGGCAGCCGGCGCTGGCGCTGACCGACACCGACAACATGTTCGGGGCGCTGGAATTCTCCGACAAGATGGCGGGCTATGGCATCCAGCCGATCGTCGGCTGCGAGCTTGCGGTCGATTTCGGCGATCAGGACGCCAGCGTCCGCAATGCCCTGGCCGCGGGGCCGGCGCGAATCGTGCTGCTGGCGGCGCGCGAGGCCGGCTATCGCAACCTGATGCGGCTGAATTCGCGGGCGTTCCTCGAAACCCCAATTCACCAGGCGCCGCACATAAAGTTCGACTGGCTGGCCGACAATGCCGAGGGTCTGATCGCCCTGACCGGCGGGCCGGAGGGACCGATCGCGCTTGCCATCAATGCCGATTATGGCGCACTGGCGGCGTCGCGCTGCGACCGGCTGGCGCAATTGTTCGGCGACCGGCTCTACGTCGAATTGCAGCGCCATGGCGTCGAGAAGGAACGGCGGGCGGAAGGCGCGCTGATTGATCTTGCCTACGCCAAAGGCTTTCCGCTGGTCGCGACCAACGAGCCGTATTTCGCCACAGCAGACGATTACGAGGCGCACGATGCGCTGCTGTGCATCGCCGGCGGACGTCTCATTGCCGAAACCGACCGCGACCAGCTGACGCCGGATCACCGCTTCAAGACCCGCGCGGAAATGGCGGTGCTGTTTGCGGACATTCCGGAGGCGCTGGCGTCTACCGTCGAGATCGCCGAGCGCTGCGCGTTCCGGCCCACCACGCGAAAACCCATCCTGCCGCGGTTCACGGTGGGAGCCGGCGGTGCCGAAAACGACGAAGCTGCCGAACTGCGGCGCCAGGCGGAGGAGGGACTGGTCCAGCGGCTGGTGCTGAACGGATGCGCGCCGGGCGTCTCGGAAGAGGATTATCGCGAACGCCTTAGTTTCGAGCTCGGCGTGATCGAGCGGATGAAATATCCCGGCTATTTTCTGATCGTCGCCGATTTCATCCAGTGGGCGAAATCGCAGGGTATTCCCGTCGGCCCCGGCCGCGGTTCCGGCGCGGGTTCGCTGGTCGCCTATTCGCTGACGATTACCGATCTCGATCCGATCCGCTTTGGCCTGATCTTCGAGCGCTTTCTCAATCCGGATCGCGTGTCGATGCCCGACTTCGACATCGATTTCTGCCAGGATCGCCGCGACGAGGTGATCCGCTATGTGCAGGGGCGCTACGGACGCGACCAGGTCGCCCAGATCATCACCTTCGGCACGCTGCAGGCGCGCGGCGTGCTACGCGACGTCGGGCGCGTGCTGCAAATGCCCTACGGCCAGGTCGACAAGCTGACAAAACTGGTGCCGCAAAATCCCGCGGCGCCCGTCAGCCTGGCGGCGGCGCTGGCCAGCGAACCAAAACTGCAGGCGTTCCGCGACGAGGACCCGGTGGTCGCCCGCGCCTTCGACATCGCGCAGCGGCTTGAAGGCCTGACCCGGCACGCCTCGACCCACGCCGCCGGCATCGTGATATCGGACCGGCCCTTGAGCGAACTGGTGCCGCTCTACCGCGATCCGAAGTCGGACATGCCGGTGACCCAGTTCAACATGAAATGGGTCGAGCCTGCGGGCTTGGTGAAGTTCGACTTCCTCGGCCTGAAGACGCTGACAGTGCTCGATGCCGCGGTAAAACTGTTGAAGCAGCGCGGCATCGAGCTAGACATCGGGCGCATCCCGCTCGACGACAAGAAAACCTACGAGATGCTGGGGCGCGGCGACGTGGTCGGCGTGTTCCAGGTTGAAAGTCAGGGCATGCGGCGGGCGCTGGTCGACATGCGCTCCGACCGGTTCGAAGACCTGATCGCGCTGGTGGCGCTTTATCGCCCCGGCCCGATGGCGAACATCCCGACCTATTGCTCGCGCAAGCTCGGCGAAGAGGAAATCGAATACCTGCACCCGAGCCTGGAGCCGATCCTGAAGGAAACCTTCGGCGTCATCACCTATCAGGAACAGGTGCAGCAGATCGCCAAGTCGCTTGCCGGCTATACGCTGGCGGAAGCCGACCTGCTGCGCCGCGCCATGGGCAAGAAGATCAAGTCCGAGATGGATGCGCAGCGGGCGCGGTTTCTCTCCGGCGCGATCGAGCGGGGAATCCCCAAGGCGACGACAGAAGCGATCTTCGACGCCTGCGCGAAATTCGCCGAATACGGTTTCAACAAGTCGCACTCCGCGCCTTACGCCTTCATCACCTATCAAACCGCATGGATGAAGGCCAACTACCCCGTCGAATTCCTCGCCGCCTCGATGACGCTGGACATCAACAACACCGACAAACTGTCGGAATTTCGCGCCGAGGCGCAGCGGCTCGGCATCAGGCTCGAGGCGCCCAACGTCAATCGCTCCGGTGCGACCTTCGAAGTCAGCGACGGCACCATCTACTACGCGCTTGCGGGCCTGAAAGGCGTCGGCGCCCAAGCGGTCGAGTTGATCGTGGAGGCGCGGCGGGATGGACTGTTCACGTCGCTGGCCGATTTCGCTGCAAGGGTTAATCCTCGCGCGATCAACAAGCGCGTCATTGAAAGCCTTGCTGCCGCCGGCGCATTCGACGTACTGGATTCCAATCGCGCCCGCGTATTCGCAGGCGCCGAGGCGATCCTCTCCACCTGCCAGCGCAGCCACGAGGCCGCCACGATGGGGCAGAACGACATGTTCGGCGGCGCTGCCGACGCGCCCACCATCATGCTGCCGCAGGCCGAGCCGTGGCTGCCGGCCGAGCGGCTGCGGCGCGAATTCGACGCCATCGGGTTTTTCCTCTCCGGCCATCCGCTCGACGATTACGCGACCGCGCTGAAACGGTTGCGGGTGCAGTCATGGGCGGAATTTTCGCGGGCGGTCAAAACCGGGGCGACCGCCGGCAAGGTTGCCGCGACCGTTGTGTCGCGGATGGAACGCCGCACCAAGACCGGCAACAAGATGGGCATCATCGGGCTTTCCGATCCGACCGGCCATTTCGAGGCCGTGCTGTTTTCCGAAGGACTGGCCCAGTATCGCGACATCCTGGAGCCGGGGGCCGCGGTGCTGATGCAGCTCGGCGCCGAATTGCAGGGCGAGGACGTCCGCGCCCGCGTATTGCACGCCGAGTCGCTGGATCAGGCGGCGGCCAAAACCCAGAAGGGTCTTCGGATTTTCCTGCGCGATACCAGGCCGCTGGATTCAATCGTGCGGCGGCTGCAGGGACCGGAAGGGGTGCCACAGGGTACTGCGGCGCGTAATCCCGCGCCAAAAGCTCCATCGGCTGGGAGCAGCGGCGGTGGCGACGTGTCACTGGTGCTGATGCTCGATCTCGAAACCGAAGTCGAAATGAAGCTCCCGGGCCGCTTCAGGGTCTCGCCGCAAATCGCGGGCGCGATCAAGGCGGTGTCGGGTGTGGTGGACGTGCAGACGGTGTAGGGGGCGGCTTAGCTCGCGCCTCTAACCTGCCAGCTCGATCCGCAGCTTCTTACCTGTTGCTTCGGCGTAGCGGCGCAATGTCGGAATCGTCGGCTCCGTGTTGCCGGCTTCGAGTCGGGCGATTGCCGATTGGGTCGTTCCGATCCGCTTGGCGACTTCGGCTTGGGATAGCTTCGCGACGGTTCGGGCATTGATGAGGGCCTCGACAATCGAAAACTCGGCGTCCGCTTTTTCGTATTCTTTGCGGAACTTCGGATTTTTCATCAAGCGCCTTTTGAGGGTAGCGAGTTTGGTCATGGCTTCACTTCCTTGATTCTGTTGCGGGCGATTTCCAGCGCGCCAGGTGGCGTTTTGTCCGACTTCTTGACAAAAGCATGGAGGATGACGATGCGACGGCCGGTTGTGGTGACGTAGAGGGCGTGGGCGATCCCTTCCGCGGCCTTCGCGCGCAACTCCCAAATCTGCCCGCGATATGCTTCACGTGAGGTTCGCGCATCCTCTCAAGGCCGATGTTTTCCACCATTTCCATGAGGCGGATCAGGCGGGCATTGAGCAACGGCGGCAAAGCCTCGATTTCGGCATCGACAAGGTGATCGAGGGTCTCGACCTTCCATTGCATGGACGCTATATAGCGTCAACGCTATGTATAGTCCAGCACGTGAATCGTGCTTCAGTATCGACCAGCGCGTGGTGGCAGCACCTAAGCGGCCAGCACGGCCCTTTTTACGGCCAGCGGCAGGTTGATTGGTCGAAACGACTTTTTCGGATAGAGATAATCCTCGCCAGACTCATCGACGACCCGAAGCAAACCGTGTTTCTCGGCAGCGGCATCGCGAAGCGCGATATAGATTTTACGCTTTTCGAGTGAGGCCGCGTAGCCATCATTATCGATGCATACGACGAATTGCTTCGCTTGTGTCCGTGCCATGGTTTTAAATTTCAAAGCAGGTGCGACAAGTTAAACGCGTGGACATGGTGCGGCAGAACTCGCTGCCGACTCTGCCAAATGCCGAAGTAACTACCAACTGAACTTTGACCGGCCGTAATCGATCAAGAGGGCGATCAGGCCCAGCTTCTTAACACGCCGCCACAAATCGGGACCGATCGAACACAATACCTGAGCCCAATATAACCGCCCGGCGCGGCTCTTGTCGAAGCGGGCGAAATTCTTCTCGTACATCTCCTGCAGATCGCCGAGTAGGTGCTGGACCGTTTTCTTGGGCGCCAACAATTGGATCAAGGTCTCTGCAAGCCACGGCGGGCTTTTCTGCTCGGCGAACTCACCGGGAAACTGATGATCTTCGTCAGGATGTGTCCTCACAATGAATCAATTCCGGCATCCTTGGGGTAGAAATGGTGGTCCAAGCGGTCCAGAACAGCCCTATACGGCCGAATGACTATGATCGTCGTAGTGTTCGATCGCGACCGTGCCGGTCTTGCCGTCCAAGGAGAATTTGACCTGTACAACTACGCAAGGGGTGGCCGCACTTACCGATGTGCAATTGATTTGTTCTCTCTAAAAAGTGGAACTGTCTGAACTAACTGGCGCTCTCGGAGAGATTCGAACTCCCGACAGCGGATTCGTAAGTTAAATCGGCCGATTTAGGCCCGAAAACACCCCCACTTTCCCTTGCTTCCCCCGAAAATCCCGCTATATACCGCCCCATCTCACACGGAAGCATGGCTCTCACAGGCCGTCCGGTGGCAACCGGGCCGCAAGTCTTTATGGCTTGAGGCTCGCATTGCTCACACGCTTCCGGAGGAACCAACCGGAGAACTGAACGATGGCGCTACCCGATTTTTCCATGCGTCAGCTGTTAGAAGCTGGCGTGCACTTTGGCCACCAATCGCACCGCTGGAATCCGAAGATGTCGGATTACATTTTCGGTGCCCGCAACAACATCCACATCATCGATCTCGCGCAGACCGTGCCGTTGCTGCACCGCGCGCTGCAGGCGGTTAGCGATACCGTCGCCAAGGGCGGCCGCGTCCTGTTTGTCGGCACCAAGCGGCAGGCGCAGGACGGCGTCGCGGAGGCCGCGAAGCGGTCGGCGCAGTATTTCGTCAATTCGCGCTGGCTCGGCGGCACGCTGACCAACTGGAAGACGATTTCCGGTTCGATCAAGCGTCTGCGTCACCTCGATGAAGTGCTTAATTCGGGCGACGCCAACGCCTACACCAAGAAGGAACGCCTGACGCTGCAACGCGAGCGCGACAAGCTCGACCGCTCGCTGGGCGGCATCAAGGACATGGGCGGTCTTCCCGACATGATCTTCGTGATCGATACCAACAAGGAAGACATCGCGATCCAGGAAGCGCAGCGGCTCAATATTCCCGTCGCCGCGATCGTCGATACCAATTCCGACCCGAAGGGAATCACCTACGTCGTGCCGGGCAACGACGACGCCGGCCGCGCGATCTCGCTGTATTGCGACCTCGTCGCACGCGCCGTGATCGATGGCATTTCACGGGCGCAGGGCGATTCCGGCATCGATGTCGGTGCCTCCGCTCATCCGGTCCGCGAGGAAATCCCCGCGGCGCCGCAGCCCGCCGGCTTCCAGGGGCTTGCCGGCCCGCGAGGGGCCGCCGACGACCTCAAGAAGCTCACCGGCGTGTCCGGCGCGATCGAGAAGAAGTTCAACGACCTCGGCATCTTCCATTACTGGCAGTTGGCCGAACTCGATCACGACACCGCGCACCACATCGGTGAAGAGGTCGGCCTGCCGGCGCGTGCCGACGGCTGGGTGGCCCAGGCCAAGGCAATGACGGCGGAAGCGGAATAACGAGAAAACGCTTCGTGGCCGGCACGGTCCGGCCACCGGTCTCAGTTTCAGTTGCGCAAATCCCTGATAGCGGGCAGCGGCGAGGCTTACAGCCTTCGCCGCATTCGTCCTGACAGGCAAAGGATAAAACGATGACTACGATCACCGCAGCGATGGTCAAGGACCTGCGCGAGACCACGGGCGTCGGCATGATGGATTGCAAGCAGGCGCTCTCCGAAAACAACGGCGACATGCAGGCGGCGATCGACTGGCTGCGCAAGAAAGGCCTGTCGAAGGCTGCCAAGAAGGCTGGCCGCGTCGCCGCGGAAGGCCTGATCGGTGCGCTGACCGCAGGCACCAAGGGTGTCGTCGTCGAAGTGAATTCCGAGACCGATTTCGTTGCGCGCAACGAGCAGTTCCAGGGACTGGTCAAGATGATCGCGCAGGTCGCGCTCAAGGCCGGCGCCGACGTCGAGAAGATCAAGGCCGCGCCGGTCGGCGACTTCACCGTCGAGCGCGCGATCGCCGACGCCATCGCCACCATCGGCGAGAACATGACGCTGCGCCGTGCCGCTTCACTTGAGGTGAACAAGGGCGTGGTTGCAAGCTACGTCCACAACGCCGTCATCGACGGCGCCGGCAAGATGGGTGTGATTGTCGCGCTGGAGTCCGACGGCAAGACCGACGAACTGACGGCTCTCGGCAAACAGCTCGCCATGCATGTCGCGGCGGCCAATCCGCAGGCGCTGGATTCGGCTTCGCTGGATCCCGCCGTGGTCCAGCGTGAAAAGGACGTGCTGGCCGACAAGTACCGACAGCAGGGCAAGCCGGAGAACGTGATCGAGAAGATCGTCGAGTCCGGGTTGAAGACCTATTACAAGGAAGTCTGCCTGATGGACCAGGCCTTCATCCACGACGAAAAGGGCAAGTCGGTCGCCCAGGCCGTCAAGGAAGCTGAGGGCAAGATCGGCGCGGCTGTGAAGATCACTGGATTTGTGCGCTATGATCGCGGCGAGGGAATCGACAAGCAGGAAACCGATTTCGCGGCTGAGGTCGCCGCCGCCAGCGGCCAGAAGCCGCCGGAGGATCCCGAGACCGTATCCTAACGGGGTTGCCGCAGCTTCAAGGAAAGCGATCGCATCATGGCTGAGCCGGTCTATCGTCGCGTGGTGATCAAGCTTTCCGGCGAATATTTCGCAGGATCCCACGCGTTCGGCATGGACCAGCCGACCATCGACCGCATCGCCGGCGACCTGATTGCCGCGAAACAGCTTGGCGTCGAAATTGCCGTCGTGGTCGGCGGCGGCAACATGGTCCGGGGTGTCGAGGTATCGTCGCGCGGCGTGTCGCGTCCGGTAGGCGACACAATGGGCATGCTGGCGACCATCATGAACTGCCTCGCGCTGGAAGCAGCCATCGAGCGCAAGGGGCAGCCGGCCCGAACCTTGTCGGCATTCGTGATGCCGGAAGTATGCGAGCTCTATACCCGTTCCACCGCCTTCAAATACCTCGCCGAGGGCCGGATCGTGCTGCTCGGCGGCGGAACCGGCAACCCGTTCTTCACTACCGATACCACGGCGGTGCTGCGGGCCGCCGAAATCGGCGCCCATGCCGTCCTGAAGGCCACCAATGTCGACGGCGTCTACAGCGCCGACCCCAAGAAGGACCCCGCCGCCAAGCGGTTTGAGCGCCTGACCCACTCACAGGCGCTTGAAGGCGGCTACAAGGTGATGGACGCGACCGCTTTCGCGCTTGCCCGCGAGACGTCGCTGCCTATCATTGTATTCTCGATCGCCGAACCGGGCTCGGTTGGCGCTATTCTGCGCGGGACGGGGCGCGGCACGGTGGTCGCGGGCTGAAAGGCGCATGGCACCGGGACGCCGGCCAATCCGGTGTTTACGAAAGCAGTCAGGGAGAGAGAGATGCCCACGGGCAATTTCGACATCAACGAGTTGAAGCGCCGCATGCAGGGTGCGACCCAGGCCCTCAAGCACGAGCTCGGCGGTTTGCGCACCGGTCGCGCGGCGGCTTCGATGCTGGAGCCGGTGCAGGTCGAAGCCTACGGCACCCACATGCCGCTCAACCAGCTCGCAACCGTCAGCGTGCCGGAGCCGCGTCTGCTCTCGGTGCAGGTCTGGGACAAGTCGATGGTCAAGGCGGTGGAGAAGGCGATCGTCGATTCCAATCTCGGCCTCAGCCCCGCCACCGAAGGCCAAGTGCTTCGCCTGCGAATTCCGGAGCTCAACCAGGAGCGGCGCAAGGAACTGGTCAAGGTCGCGCACAAATACGCGGAAGCGGCAAAGGTAGCGGTGCGTCACGTCCGCCGTGACGGCCTCGATGTGATCAAGAAACTCGAGAAGAGCCACGAAATCTCCGAGGACGACCAGAAGCGTCTGGACAACGACGTTCAGAAGGCGACCGATGCATCGATCGCGGAGATCGACCAGTTGCTTGCGGGCAAGGAAAAGGAAATCCTCACCGTTTGACGGCTTGCCGCCGCTGCGGACTGCGTTTGTGAAGCGTTGAGGACAACCCATTGATTGGGAGCGATTTTGCCAACCATCGCTCCGGGAATTGACTGATGTCGAATGTCGCCGTGCCAGCAGCTGAAGGATCGGATTCCGCCGAACCGCCGCTGCATGTCGCGATCATCATGGACGGCAACGGACGCTGGGCCGCGGCGCGCGGCCTGCCGCGCGCGGAAGGTCATCGCCGCGGCGTCGAGGCGTTGCGGCGCGTGGTTCGGGCGGCGAACGAACTCGGCATTCTCTACCTTACGATTTTTTCCTTCAGTTCGGAGAACTGGTCGCGCCCGGCCACCGAAATCGGCGACCTCTTCGGCTTGTTGCGGCGCTTCATCCGCAACGACCTGGCGACATTGCATCGCGACGGCGTGCGGGTGCGCGTCATCGGCGAACGCGACGGGCTCGAACAGGACATCTGCGCGCTGCTGAAAGAGGCCGAAGACCTGACGCGTGACAACACGCGGCTCAATCTCATTGTCGCCTTCAACTACGGATCGCGGCAGGAAATCGCCAACGCCGCGCAACGCCTGGCGCGCGAAGTCGCGGAAGGCAAACGCGATCCCGCAACCATCAATGCGGATTCGCTGGGGCAATATCTCGATGCGCCGGACATTCCGGATCCCGACCTGATCATCCGCACCAGCGGCGAGCAGCGGCTGTCGAATTTCCTGATGTGGCAGGCGGCCTACAGCGAACTGGTGTTCGTGCCGATCCACTGGCCGGACTTCGACAAGGCGGCACTCGAAGGCGCGATTGCCGAATACTCAAGACGCGAGCGCCGTTTTGGCGGCCTCGCCGCGAAAACCGGATCGTGACCGAAAGCGAGGCCGCGCCGGCGGCGGAACGGGGATCGCGAAATCTCCTGATGCGCGTCGCCGCGGCGCTGGTGCTGGCACCGACTGCGATTGCCATCGCCTGGGCCGGCGGTTGGCTGTGGGCCGGTCTGGTAACGATGGCCGCGATCGGCCTCTACGTAGAATGGCTTATGATCGTGGGCGCCGGCCGCAACACCGGCGTCATCGCGACAGGGACGGCCGCGCTGTCTCTGTCCGGATTTTGCCTGGCGTCGGGGCGAATCGAGGCCGCGCTCGTGACTGTGGTGCTGGGTGTCGTGAGCGTTGTGTTTATCTGTCCGGGCAAGCGCGGGTGGGCGGCGGCGGGTCTTTGCTATGCCGCCGCGGCGGAGATTGCTTCGGTGCTGGTGCGTCTCGATCAGGTATGGGGTTTCACTGCGCTTGTTCTCGTTCTGCTGGTTGTGTGGGTGACCGATATCGGCGGGTATTTCGCCGGCCGCGGGCTGGGCGGGCCGAAATTGTGGCCGCGCGTCAGCCCCAAAAAAACCTGGGCGGGGGCGATCGGCGGATTCATCGCGAGCCTGGCGATTGCGGCCGGCTTTGCCATCCTTGGCTTCGGCAAAATGGGTCCGTTGCTGCTGCTCGGCGCGGCGTTGTCCATAGCTTCGCAGCTCGGCGATCTGTTCGAATCGGCGGTGAAACGGCGGTTCGGCGTCAAGGATTCCAGCCACATCATTCCCGGACATGGCGGGCTGCTGGACCGTCTCGACGGCTTCGTCGCCGCGATCGCGCTGGCGGCATTAATCGGGATTTTGCGCGGTGGCGTGGATGGCGCCGGCCGCGGTCTTATGGTTTGGTGAAAGCATGAGCGCTGTTCCGTTGCGTAACAACAAGACTGCGGCGTCTGCGATACGAACCGTCAGCGTCCTCGGCGCCACCGGTTCGATCGGTGACAGCACGATGGACTTGTTGCGGGCGTCGCCCGAGCGCTACCAGGTCGAAGCGTTGACCGCCAGCACCAACGTCGAGGCGTTGGCGAAGCTTGCGATCGAGTTTGACGCGCGCTTTGCGGCAATTGCCGACCCGACGCGCTATGACCAGTTGAAAGACGCATTGGCCGGCACCGGCACCGAATGCGGCGCCGGCGAAGCCGCCATTATCGAGGCCGCCTCGCGTCCAGCGGACTGGCTGATGGCCGCCATCAGCGGCGCCGCCGGATTGAAGCCCGCGCTCGCCGCGGTCGATCGAGGCGCCACCATCGCGCTGGCGAACAAGGAGTGCCTGGTATGCGCCGGCGACTTCTTCATGCAGCGCGCGGCGAAAGCGGGTGCGTGCATTCTGCCTGCGGATTCCGAACATAACGCGCTGTTTCAGGCGCTGGGCTCCGGAAACCGCGAGGAACTGGTCCGCGTCATCATCACCGCGTCCGGCGGACCGTTCCGGACCTGGGCTCCTGCCGATATTGAGCGCGCAACGCTGGCGCAGGCTCTGAAACATCCGAACTGGAGCATGGGACAGAAGATCACCATCGATTCGGCGTCGATGATGAACAAGGGGCTCGAGGTGATCGAAGCTTCCTATCTTTTCGCGCTCTCTCCCGACGAGATCGACGTTCTGGTGCATCCGCAATCGATCATCCACGGCATGGTCGAATTTTCGGATCGCTCTGTGGTGGCCCAGCTCGGGGCTCCGGATATGCGTACGCCGATCGCGCATTGCCTCGGCTGGCCCGAGCGCATCGTCGGTCCGGCGGCGCCGCTTGACCTCGCCAGGATCGGCCAGCTGACTTTCGAGGCTCCGGACTTCGACCGCTTCCCGGCGCTTCGGCTCGCCTATGACGCGCTGCGGACGGGCAGAGGCGCGACCACGGTTTACAACGCGGCCAATGAGGTCGCGGTGGCCGCCTTCATCGCCGGAAAGATCAGATTCGGGGCCATCGCCCGGCTGGTCGAGGCCACAATGAACGATTGGGTGCGGTCCGGTAACCTCAGTCCCCTGGCATCGGCGGACGATGCGATTGCCGTTGACCATGTTGCGAGAAATAAAGCCGCCACCCTCTTGCCTCAAATTGCCGCAAAGGCATCCTAGAGGGTTGGGGACAGGGCCAACGGCTCTGGCTGAGGGGAATTGAATGTCCGATCTTTTTCTACATAGTTTCAATACGTTGAGCCATGGCTTGATCGGTTACATCATTCCCTTCCTGTTCGTGCTGACGATCGTCGTTTTCTTCCATGAGCTTGGACATTTCCTGGTCGCCCGCTGGGCCGGCGTGAAGGTGTTAACGTTCTCGCTCGGGTTTGGGCCGGAACTCGCCGGTTTCAACGACCGTCATGGCACGCGCTGGAAGATTTCCGCCATTCCGCTGGGTGGCTATGTCAAGTTCTTCGGCGACGAAAGCGAAGCCAGCACGCCGTCGAGCGAAAAGCTCGCCAGCATGACCGCGGAAGAGCGCGAAGGCAGCTTCCATCACAAGAAAGTAGGCCCGCGCGCGGCGATCGTTGCCGCCGGGCCGATCGCGAATTTCATTCTGGCGATCGTGATCTTCACTTGCCTGTTCACGTTTTTTGGCAGGCCGAGTACGACCGCGCAGGTCGACAAGGTGGAAGCAGGCAGCGCCGCCGACAAAGCCGGCTTCCAGCCCGGCGACGTGGTCACGGCGATCGATGGCAACGCGATCGGAAGCTTTTCGGAAATGCAGAGGTTCGTCAGCATTCGTGCGGGCGAGCAGTTGGCGTTCACGGTCAAGCGCGGCGGTTCCACGGTGCAACTGCGCGGGACGCCGGAACTGCAGGAAAAGAAGGACCCGTTCGGCAACGTGCACCGGCTCGGCGTGCTCGGCATTACCCGGTCGACCAATCCCGGCGACGTCCTGACCGAGCGGGTCAACCCCGCAACGGCGCTTTGGCTCGGCGTCAAGGAGACCTGGTTCGTGGTCGAGCGGACGCTGTCTTATATCGGCGGCGTCTTCACCGGGCGCGAGGCGGCCGACCAGGTCGGCGGGCCGTTACGGATCGCGCAGATCTCGGGGCAGGTCGCCACCATCGGGGTCGCCGCCCTGATTCACCTGGCGGCGGTGCTTTCGATTTCGATCGGTCTGCTTAACCTGTTTCCGGTACCGTTGCTCGATGGCGGTCACCTTTTGTTCTATGCGGTAGAGGCGGTGCGGGGGCGGCCCCTGTCGGAACGTGCGCAGGAGATGGGGTTCCGGATCGGCCTCGGTCTGGTGCTGATGCTGATGGTGTTCGCGACCTACAATGACATCCTGCATCTGGCTGCGTCATGAAGGGCTTTTTGAGTCGCGTGGCCGATGGGCAACGTCTTGGAATGAAAATGAAATTGCACTGCGAAAGGCCGTTTGCCGCCCCGGCGAAATTGGCTACAAGCAGGGCAACAAATGGGAATCTGCCGGTTCGTAGGGGTGCGTTCCGGCTCAAGAGTAATAAGGGCGCTTTGCGCATGAATGTTGGTATGCGAGTGCGGGGGGGCTTGTTCGCCGCCCTGATCATGGTCGCTCTACCGGTCGCCACCATGGTGACCGCTACGCTTATGTCCTCGCCCGTTGCCGCCCAGACCGTGGATTCGATCGTTGTCGAAGGCAACCGGCGCGTGGAAATCGAGACCATTCGCTCCTATTTCAAACCGGGCCCCGGCGGGCGCCTCGACCAGGGCCGCATCGACGACGGGCTGAAAGCGTTGATCGAAACCGGCCTGTTCCAGGACGTGAGGATCAATCAGGCGGGCGGCAAGCTGGTCATCACCGTGGTCGAAAACCCGGTGATCGGGCGCATCGCCTTCGAGGGTAACAAGAAGGTCAAGGACGAGCAGCTATCGGCGGAAATCCAGTCCAAGCCGCGCGGCACGCTGTCGCGTCCGATGGTCCAGTCCGACGCCCAGCGGATCGCCGAAATCTATCGCCGTTCCGGCCGCTACGATGTGCGCGTCAACCCCGAAATCATCGAACAGCCGAATAACCGGGTCGATCTCATTTTCACGATTACCGAGGGTTCAAAGACCGGCGTCAAGTCGATCGAATTCATCGGCAATGTCGCCGTTTCGTCCTATCGCCTGAAGGACATCATCAAGACGCATGAAGCGAACCTGCTGAGTTTCCTCGGCGGCGGCGACGTCTACGATCCGGACCGGGTCGAGGCGGACCGCGACCTGATTCGCCGCTATTACCTGAAACGCGGCTATGCCGACGTGCAGGTGGTGGCCGCACTCACCGAATACGATCCGCAAAAGGGCGGTTTCCTCGTTACGTTCAAGATCGAGGAGGGTCAGCAATACCGCGTCGCCTCGGTCAACTTCCAATCCAGCATTCCAACGCTTGACGGCAATTCGCTGCGCAGCTTCTCGCGCGTGAACGTCGGCTCGGTCTACAACGCCGAGGCGCTGGAGAAATCCGTCGAAGAGATGCAGATCGAAGCCTCGCGGCGCGGTTATGCCTTCGCCAGCGTACGTCCGCGCGGCGACCGCAATTTCGAGGCGCATACCGTGTCGATCGTGTTCGCCATCGACGAGGGCGCGCGGACCTATATCGAGCGCATCAACATCCGCGGCAATACGCGGACCCGGGATTACGTGATCCGCCGCGAATTCGATGTTTCCGAGGGCGACGCCTACAACCGTGCGCTGGTCGACCGGTCCGAGCGCCGGCTGAAGAATCTCGACTTCTTCAAGAGCGTAAAAATCAACACCGAGCCCGGCTCTTCGAGCGATCGCGTCATCCTGGTGGTCGATCTGGAAGAGAAATCCACCGGCGACTTCTCGGTATCCGGCGGTTACTCCACGTCAGACGGTGCGCTCGCCGAAGTCAGCATCTCCGAACGCAATTTCCTCGGCCGCGGCATGTTCGCAAAAGCGTCAGTGCAGTACGGCCAGTATGCGCGCGGGGCGTCGCTCTCGTTTGTCGAGCCGTATCTGTTCGATTATCGCGTCGCCGGCGGCCTCGACATGTTCTATCGCGAGCAGCTTGCCAACAGTTACGTGTCTTATAACACCAAGACCCTTGGCTTCAGCCCGCGGCTCGGCTTCGGCCTGCGCGAGGATTTGTCCTTGCAACTGCGCTATTCGCTCTATCAGACCTCGGTCTCGCTGCCGCCCGCGCTTGACAATTGTAACAACATCCTGGGTCCGAGTTTCTTCCCGACGCCGGCCTATATCAATCAGGCATTGGGTGGCGTCGATCCGACCGGCAATTTCGGTATTACCGGCATTCCCGGCTGTCTGGGTGACGGCGAATCCGCGCTTCCGGTCCGCAAGGAACTGGCGAGCGGATCGACCCTGACCTCGCTGGTCGGCTACACGCTGAATTTCAATACGCTGGACAACAACAAGAATCCGACCGACGGCCTGCTGATCGACTTCAGGCAGGACTTTGCCGGCGTCGGCGGCGACGTGACGTATCTGAAGTCCGCCATTGACGGAAAATACTACACGCCGCTGGTGGCCGATATCGTCGGATTGATCCATGTTCAGGCGGGTGCTCTGACCAAGATCGGCAACAACGACATTCGCATGCTGGATCATTTCCAGATGGGACCGAACCTCGTCCGCGGCTTTGCCCCGAGCGGCATCGGTCCGCGCGATCTGACCTTCTTCCCCTACACCGGATCCGGCGATGCGCTGGGTGGCACCAAATACTGGGGTGCATCGGCGGAGTTGCAGATGCCGTTCTGGTTCCTGCCGAAGGAAGTCGGACTTAAGGGCGCAGTTTATGCCGATGCCGGTTCGCTGTTTGACTATCAGGGGCCGACGTCCTGGGCGCAGACCGGGGAAATCAACGGCCTGGTCAACGGCGTGCCCTGCAAGTGCGCAATGGTGTATGACAACCAAAACGTCATCCGCACCTCCGTCGGCGTCGGTTTGATCTGGGCGTCGCCGTTCGGACCGCTGCGCTTCGACTACGCAGTGCCGCTGACCAAGGGACAGTTTGATCGCGTGCAGCAATTCAAGTTCGGCGGCGGAACTTCATTCTGAGGTTGACCGCCAGGGTCTGATCCGGCGCAGCCGGATCAGACCTCGCTTATTTTGTGTTCAGGCATGATCTTTTCCGAAAACCGGCCTCCACTTTTCGGGATCATGCCGGGGCCGGACCGCAGCGGATGGAATGGCGCAGCCAACCTTCTTCAAGCAACCACGCTCGGCGACGCTGGCTGAAATCGCGGCGTTGACGAAGGCGCAGTTGGTCGACGCTTCGCGGGCGGAGCAGCGGATCAGGGGACTGGCCGCGCTCGACGAAGCGGGCCCCTCGCATCTGACGTTTTTCGACAATCTGAAATATGCCGGGCAGCTGGCGCAGACGCGCGCAGGGGCGTGTCTGGTAAGCACGAAATTTGCCGCGAACGTCCCGCCTCATGTCGCCGTACTGTGTGCCGCGGACCCGCTCCGCGCGTTCGTGGCATTCGCCAGCGAACTGCACGCCGACGCCCTGCGCCCGCCATCGTGGTTCGGCATCAGCGGCATCGCGGCATCGGCCGTTATTCACCCGACGGCGCGTCTGGAAGACGACGTGACCGTCGATCCGCTCGCCGTCATCGGGCCCGGCGTTGAAATCGGCGCAGGTTCGGTGATCGGCTCGGGGGCCGTTATCGGCGCCAATGTCCGGATCGGCCGGGATTGCGACGTCGGCGCCGGCACCACGATTCAATTCGCGCTGATCGGCAACAATGTGCTGATTCATCCGGGCTGCAATATCGGCCAGGATGGCTTTGGATTCGTCTTTCGTACCGGCGGTCATATAAAAATACCGCAAACCGCCCGAGTCCTGATCCAGCACCACGTCGAGATCGGCGCGGGTACGGCGATCGACCGCGGCAGCCTGCGCGACACCGTCATTGGTGAAGGCACGAAAATCGACAATCATGTGCAGATCGGCCACAACGTGACGGTCGGCCGGCATTGTCTGCTTGCCGCCAAGGTCGCGGTCGGGGGCAGCGTGACCATCGGCGACCACGTTGCGCTGGGTGCCGGGGTGGGGCTTAACAATCACATCTTCATCGGCGACGGCGCGCAGGTCACGGCAATGAGCGGCGTCAAGGACGACGTCCCCGCCAACGGGCGCTGGGGCGGCTTCTTTGCGAAACCGACCAAACAGTGGTTCCGGGAGATACTTGCGGTAGAACGTATGGTGCGCGACGGTGCGTCGAATCCGGCGCCGGCTTCATCGAAGCCAAAAGACGAGGAGCGCGATTGATGGAAGCGCCGGTAAAATTCGAGCTGATTGATATCAATGCCATTCTCAAGACGCTTCCGCATCGCTATCCGATGCTGCTGATCGACCGGGTCATCAATATCCGGACCGATTACAGCGGCATCGGCATCAAGAACGTCACCTACAACGAATATCCGTTCCTGGGGCATTTTCCCGACCGCCCGGTCTATCCCGGGGTGATGATGATCGAGGCCATGGCGCAGACCGCAGGCGTGATCGGCATCAAGTCGGTGGAGGGCACCGAGAAGCCGAAAGCGGTCTATTTTCTCACCATCGACAAGTGCAAGTTTCGCAAGCCGGTGATGCCCGGCGACACCATCGAGTACCACATGCGCAGCATCGGCCGCCGCAAGACCATGTGGTGGTTTCACGGCGACGCCAGGGTGAATGGCACGACCGTCGCCGAGGCCGACGTCGGCGCGATGCTGACGGATTGACGAGGGTTGCAGGCGGGGGACGGGTTCGGTGCTGGAGGGGTTTTACAAGGTCAGGTTTCAGGTCGACGACGCGGTCGGCCGAAGCGTGATGTACGCGCATGCGGGCAGCATGCTCGGCGGCAATTCCGCGTTCGCGCATTACGGCACCTATCAAGAGGTCGACGGCGTCGTCACCTCCGAGATCACCAGCCATCGCCACAACGAAGACCCGAACTACAAGTCGCTGCTGGGCGCCGACATTGCCACCATCAACGTTCGCGGCAGCGCGCAGGGCGATATCTATCGCTTCAGGGGCGGCTCGCCGCAGATGCCCGGCGCCGTTTTTCAATCGGTGATGACGCCGATCGAGGATGAGACTGTTCCCGCGGTGGGTGCGGTAGGCGAGGGCGGACTCGTCAACGGGCTGTATTCCATTCACATCCGGATGCTCGACGGCGTCGATGGCGGCCTGACCGGCGTGATGCTGCTCAACGAAGGCCGCATTCTCGGCGGCGACGCATTTTTCTACTATCTCGGCACCTACACCTCGGCGAATGGCCGCTGGAAGGGCCAGATCCTCAATCAGGAGCACACCCCGGCCAAGGGCGAGCATCCGATCTTCGGCGGCCACGAGGTGGGCATCGGTTTTTCCGGCACCTGCGACGCGCAAGGCGCGCTGCTGGAAGCAACCGCGCTGGCGGGCAAACGCAGTCTTCGATTGACGGCGGTGCTGAAGCTGATGCGTCCGGCGTAGCAGCGGAGCATGCATGGCGCGCGGCCGTCCATAAGATATGCCGTGGAATCTCGATAGGGCTCGGTCATCGTCGCGATCAGCTGCCGCCGTCATGCGTGATAATCCGCAGAACGACCTCGGCGGAGCCCGGGCGCGCCAGGCGTTTCCTCAAGCCATCTTCCACCGCCTGTTGGCCGGCATCGGGCATTTCCAGGAGCAGCCGTAACTCGTCGATGTCGATGACGTAACCTTCGCCGTTCGTGGTCCCCAGCGGGTCTTTAGCTATAATCTTCTGAACCTTGCTCATTTTTGCGCTCCGCTCCGATGGATTGAATTCTACGACGAGCCAGTGGAAAAGCACTCTTGCCGGCGCTCCGCCCCGGTCATATCAGACCCTTCACATTCGTGAGCCCCAAGGCTTCGGCGGACATTCCGCCAGCCTAACTTCCCTGCGTTCCAGCGGCAACGCGTCGAAACATGGCGTAACCATCCGTCACTGGACAGAGTCGGCATACCGGGCTAACCAGCGGAAAACCCACCACATTCATGCCCAAAATGACCCGGTACCGGACCTTTCGATGAGCAGGATCGATCCCACCGCGCGGATTGAAGACGGCGCTGTGATCGGCGAGGGCACCTCGATCGGTCCGTACTGCATGATCGGCCCCAATGTAGTGATCGGGCCCGACTGCAAACTGATCGGGCATGTCCACATCACCGCGCAGACCACCATCGGTGCTAACTGTACCATCTATCCCTTTGTCTCGCTGGGAACGCCGCCGCAGTCGCTGAGCTATCGCGGCGAATCGACGAAACTTCAGATCGGCGATGGCTGCACCTTGAGGGAGTCGGTGACCATGAATGCCGGCACCGTGGCCGGCGGTGGCATTACCCGGGTCGGCGACCGCGGCTACTTCATGAATTGCAGCCATGTCGGCCACGACTGCCAGGTCGGCAATGACGTGATTTTCGCAACGTCTGCGACTTTGGGCGGTCATTGCGAGATCGGCGATTTTGTCTTCATCGGCGGGCTGTCGGCGGTGCACCAGTACACAAGGGTCGGGCCGCAGGTGATGGTCGGCGGTGTCTGCGGCGTGCGCGGCGACGTGATTCCGTTCGGCCTGGTGAACGGGCAATATGCCGTTCTCGAGGGCCTCAACATCATCGGCATGAAGCGCCGGAAATTCACCCGCGAACGTCTCGCCACGGTACGCTCGTTCTATCAAAAGCTGTTTCACGGCCCGGGCGTGTTTGCCGAACGCCTCAACGAAGTGCAATCTCTCGCGGCGGATGATCCCGCGATCGCGGAGATTCTGGCGTTCATCGGCGATGGCAAGCATCGCGCGCTGTGTCTGCCGGCGGGTGACGGCAGCAAGTCTTGATCATGGGGTCGCCGGTGACCAATCAGGCGTTGCAGATTTCATCGCCGATCGGGGTGATCGCGGCAGGGGGACCGCTGCCTTTCGCGGTAGCGGATTCGCTGGTCGCGCGCAGCGTCACGCCGGTTTTCTTTGCGCTGAGAGGCGTCTGCGATCCCGTGCAGGTGACGCGTTTCCGCCATCACTGGATTTCAATCGGCCAGCTCGGCCGGCTCGCCAACCTGCTGCGCGCTGAAAACTGCCGCGATCTGGTTTTCATCGGGGCGCTGATACGGCCGGCGTTGTCCGAGATCCGTCTCGACTGGAAGACCATTCGCGCCATGGCGAGTGTATTGAAAGCGTTTCGCGGCGGCGACGATCATCTGTTGTCCAGCGTCGGCCGCATTCTCGAGAAGGATGGATTCCGGATGGTCGGAATCAAGGACGTCGCACCGGATTTGCTGATGCCCGCAGGCTGCCTGACGCGCGCGGCACCGAATGACGATGCCAATGCCGATATCGCCAAAGGGCGGGAGGTGTTGCGCGCGCTCAGCCCGTTCGACATCGGGCAGGCCGCTATCGTGATCGACGGCCATGTGCTCGGCGTCGAGGACATCGAAGGCACCGACGGGTTGCTGGCGCGGGTGGCGCGGTTGCGCGGAGAGGGGCGTATTCGCGCCAAACCCGGACGCGGCGTGCTGGTAAAGGCGCCGAAGAGCGGACAGGACCTGCGCTTCGATCTTCCCACCCTGGGCGCGACAACTATCGAAGGCGCGGCGGCGGCGCAATTGGCCGGCATCGCCGTCATAGCCGGCAACACCCTCGTCGCCGAGCCGCAGACCATGGTCGAAGCCGCAGACAAAGCGGACCTGTTCGTGGTGGGTCTACCCGCGTGATGGCGGCCAGACCAGTCTCAGTCGCCGCGCGAAAGATATTTCTGGTCGCGACGGAGGAATCCGGCGACCGGCTCGGCGCCAGCCTGATGAAGGTGTTGCGCCAGCGGCTCGGCGGCGCGGTGCGGTTTGAGGGCGTTGGCGGGCTGACCATGGCGCGTGAAGGGCTGGTGTCGCTGTTTCCGATCGAGGAACTGTCGATCATGGGCTTCACTGCGGTGGCGCGAAAGCTTCCGATGATCCTGGCACGCGTCCGTGAAACCGCCGATGCCGCAGTCGCGGCGGCGCCCGATATCCTGGTGATTATCGACAGTCCCGACTTCACCCATCGCGTCGCGCGGCGGGTCCGCGCGCGGGCGCCGGCGATCCCTATCGTCGACTATGTCGCGCCCACGGTGTGGGCATGGCGATCCGGCCGCGCGCGCGCGATGCGCCGCTACATCGATCACGTGCTGGCGCTGCTTCCGTTCGAGCCGGACGCATATCGAAGGCTCAACGGGCCGCCTTGCACCTATATCGGACATACTTTGATCGAGCAGATCGGCTCGCTTCGGCCCGACGCACACGAACGGCAACGCCGCGACGGGCAGCCGCCGGTGCTGCTGGTGCTGCCGGGAAGCCGCCGCAGCGAGATCAGGCACCATATGGCAGTGTTCGGCGAGACGCTGCGCCTGCTGCGCGAGCAGGGCGCAGATTTCGAACTGGTGCTGCCGACCATGCCGCATCTGCTCGATGCGGTTCGCGAGGGCGTTGCGAACTGGAAGGTGCAGCCGCGCATCGCGGTCGGCGAACAGGAAAAGAAAGCGGCGTTTCGGATCGCCCACGCCGCCTTTGCCAAATCCGGCACCGTGACGTTAGAACTTGCGCTCGCCGGCGTGCCGATGATCGGAGCCTACCGGGCCGGTCCCATCGAGATGTGGATTGCGCTGACGCTCGCCAGGACATCGTCGGTCATTCTCGCAAATCTAGTGATCGGGGAGAATGTCGTCCCGGAATTCATGCAAGCCGATGCGACGCCCGGGAAGCTTGCAGCTGCGTTACGGGATGTCCTCGCGGATACCCCGCAACGGCGGCGGCAGCTCGAGGCGTTTTCGCGACTCGATGCCATCATGGCAACCGGCAGCGAGCCGCCGAGCGTGCGGGCCGCTGATATCGTGCTTGCGACGCTGCGGAGCGCGCGGGCTTGACTCGCGGTACGCTTGTTCACGAACTTGTGAATGTATACCTATCCCCGTCCTCAAGACCTGGCTTATCCTGCGCGTGTCCTGTCAAACGAGGGGCGCTTCTAGAGGCGTTACTGAAGTGGGACAGAGCGAGAGCTGGCCGGAGGGGCAACCCGACGGTCGATGCGGCGCCCGCGGCCATGCCTCGCAAGCATGGACCCGGGGGGCCTTGGGTAACCGTCCGGGCCCACTACGGGGCTCTGCCTTCAATGGCTGGACGAGACGGGTGAAGGGCGGGGTAACCTGCCTGGATGTACGGGACTCGGCGGCGCAAATCGTCCGAAGAACGTAGCCCGCGCTCGGAAGTCAGGTCCCAAGGACGAAGAAGTCGCCGCGGCGGGACGCTGAGAGGCGTTGCCGTGTGCCTCTGTTTCCCGGCAATCCGGGAAGCAAGCCGCGGCTGTTACCAAGGTGCGCCTTTCGGCGTCACGTCTCCCCTCAAAAAGGGGAGATCAACCAAAAAGCCAACTCGCGCGGCGGCGCGAGAACGAAGACGTGGCTGTCTGAAATTTGAATCGGAATTTTGACGCGAGGCGCATCGACACAAACTCAGTGGTCGTCCCCGCGAAGACGGGGACCCATACCCTCCGTCTTCGTGATGCAGAAGGTGCCAGCAACGGCAACAACTCGTCCAACAATAACCATCGGTATTTATGGGTCTCCGCCTTCGCGGGGACGACATGGATGGAGCAGCGCGCCCTCGTGTCCCGGCCGCTTTGCAGTGCTTATCCGCGCTTGGCGATATCGACGTAATCGCGATGAGTCTTGCCGGTGTAGAGCTGGCGCGGACGGCCGATCTTCTGATGCGGGTCCTCGATCATCTCGCTCCACTGGCTGATCCAGCCGACGGTGCGGGCGACGGCGAACAGCACCGTGAACATCGAGGTCGGGAAGCCCATCGCCTTCAGCGTGATGCCCGAATAGAAATCGACGTTAGGGTACAGCTTGCGGTCGATGAAATATTGATCGCTGAGCGCGATCTTTTCCAGTTCCAGCGCGACCTTCAGCATCGGATCGTCGCCGTGGCCGGTTTCCGCCAGCACCGCGTGACACATCTTCTGCATGATCTTGGCGCGCGGATCGTAGTTCTTGTAGACGCGATGCCCAAAACCCATCAGGCGGACGTCGCTGTTCTTGTCTTTCACCCGCTTGATGAAGTCCGGAATCTTGTCGACCGTCCCGATGCCAGAAAGCATCGCCAGCGCCGCTTCATTGGCGCCGCCATGCGCCGGTCCCCACAGGCAGGCGATGCCGGCGGCGATGCAGGCAAACGGATTGGCGCCGGATGAGCCGGCGATCCGTACCGTCGATGTCGATGCGTTCTGCTCATGGTCGGCGTGCAGGATGAATATCTTGTCGAGCGCGTCGGCGAGCACCGGATTGATTTTGTATTCCTCGCACGGCACCGCAAAGCACATGTGGAGGAAGTTTTCGGCAAAGCTCAGCGAATTCTTCGGGTAAACGAACGGCTGGCCGATGGTGTATTTGAACGCCATCGCCGCCAGCGTCGGAATTTTCGCGATCATGCGCATCGAGGCGATCATGCGCTGGGTCGGGTCGGTGATGTCCGTGGAGTCGTGATAGAACGCGGCCAGTGCACCGACTGAGGCCACCATCACCGCCATCGGATGCGCGTCGCGGCGGAACCCCTGGAAGAACCGCGCCATCTGTTCGTGGACCATCGTGTGGTGGATCACACGATTGTCGAAATCCATCTTCTGCGCCTTGGTCGGCAGCTCGCCGTACAGCAGCAGGTAGCAGGTCTCGAGAAAGTCGCCCTTTTCCGCCAGTTGTTCGATCGGGTAGCCGCGGTATTCCAGAACGCCGGCGTCGCCGTCGATATAGGTGATCTTGGATTGGCAGCTGCCGGTGGAGGTGAAGCCGGGATCGTAGGTGAACATCCCGGCCTGGGCGTAGAGCTTGCTGATATCGACGACGTCAGGGCCGACGGTACCGCTCAAAATCGGCAAATCGTAGTTTTTGTTGCCGACGGTGAGGGTAGCGGTTTTGGCGGCGGTGTCGGATTTGGCGTCCATCGTGAAGTCCCCGATGAGATCGTTGCGGAGGCCGGGCTAGCCCGGACCAATGAGATGGTGGGACCGGCCGGATATTCCAGAAGCACCGCTGAAATGGGTATCGCATTGCCGTGTGCACTGCAAGATGGACCCCGGCTCGACCACGCCGCCTTTAGGCGGAAGCCTGATCCGCCAGCCGGGCCAGGCATTCGTCCCGGCCCAGGACCGCCAGCACGTCGAAGATGCCCGGCGAGGTGGTGCGCCCGGTCAACGCCACCCGCAGCGGCTGTGCGACGGCGCCTAGCTTGAGGTTATTCGCTTCGGCGAAGCCGCGCGTGGCCGCTTCTGTAGTCTCCGCCGTCCACGGCGATACGGCTTCCAGCGCGACACGGAGCCTGCCGATCAATTCCCGGGTCTCGGGCGTCAGCAGAACGGCGGCTTTTGGCTCGATCGCCAGCGGCCGGTCGGCGAAGATGAAATTCGCGCTATCGATCAGCTCGATCAGGGTTTTTGCGCGCTGCTTGAGGTCCGGCATGGCCAGCAGCAACTGCGCGCGCGTGGTGTCGTCGAGCTTGGCTTTGACCTCCGAACCATCGGGGACGTAGTTCAGCACGTCCTCGAACATGGTCACGAGAGATTGATCGTCGGTATGGCGGATGTAATGGCCGTTCAGGTTTTCCAGCTTGGCGAAATCGAACCGCGCCGCGGAGCGGCCGATCGCCGGCAGGTCGAAGGCGTCGATCATTTCCTGGGTGGAGAATATCTCCTGGTCGCCATGGCTCCATCCGAGTCGCACCAGGTAGTTGCGCAACGCCGCCGGCACATAGCCCATGGCGCGATAGGCCTCCACGCCCAGCGCGCCGTGACGCTTCGACAGTTTCGATCCGTCGGGTCCGTGGATCAGGGGAATGTGCGACATGCTCGGAAGCTGCCATCCCAGCGCATCGTAAATCTGCTTCTGCCGCGCGGCGTTGATCAGGTGATCGTCGCCGCGAATAACGTGCGTCACCTCCATGTCGTGGTCATCGACCACCACGGCCAGCATGTAGGTCGGATTGCCATCGCCACGCAGCAGCACGAGATCGTCCAGATTGTCGTTCTGCCAGACCACGCGGCCCTGGACCTGGTCCTCGATCACCGTTTCGCCGGTCTGCGGCGCTCTGAGGCGGATGGTCGGCTTGATCCCGGCCGGCGCCTGCGCCGGGTCGCGGTCGCGCCACATGCCGTCATAGAGCCGCGTGCGGCCTTCGGCGCGCGCCGTCTCGCGCATCGTCTTGAGTTCGTCCGGCGTGGCATAGCAGCGATAGGCTTGCCCTGCGGCCAGCAACTGCTCGGCCACTTCGCGGTGGCGTGCGGCGCGGGTGAACTGGTAGACCACTTCGCCGTTCCAATCGAGCCCGAGCCATTTCAGCCCGTCGAGAATGGCGTCGATGGCTTCCGGGGTCGAGCGCTCGCGATCGGTGTCCTCGATACGCAGCAGCATTTTGCCGCCGCGCCCGCGCGCATAGAGCCAGTTGAACAGCGCGGTGCGCGCTCCTCCAATGTGGAGAAAGCCGGTGGGCGAGGGCGCAAAGCGCGTGACGACGGGATCGGTCATGGTGGCGGGGCTGGAACACAGACAGGACATGCGCGAAGCGCGGTGGTGTATAGCAGGAACGATGCATAACTAAAGCCCTATGCGGGCTTGGCGGGGACCTGCGGATTTGGCAGAAGGTGCGCTGATCCCGAGCAGGAAACGTAAATGACGGCAGAACTGGCGGCGACTGAGGCGGGGCGCGATTTCATTCGCGACATCGTGCAGGCCGATCTCGATTCACACAAACATACGCAGGTGGTAACGCGCTTCCCGCCGGAGCCGAACGGTTACCTGCATATCGGCCATGCCAAGTCGATCGCGCTGAATTTCGGCATCGCGCAGGAGTTTTCGGGACGCTGCCACCTGCGCTTCGACGACACCAACCCGACCAGGGAAGAGCAGGAATACATCGATTCGATTCAAGCCGATGTGAGGTGGCTCGGCTACGACTGGGGAACCGACCTTTTCTACGCCTCGGATTATTTCGAGCGGCTGTACGGCTGGGCGGAAGAGCTGATCCGCGCCGGCCATGCCTATGTCGATGACCAGTCGCAGGAGGAAATCCGACTGGCACGGGGCACGCTGACCGAAGCTGGCCAAAACAGTCCGTTCCGCGACCGAACGGTGGATGAAAATCTCGATCTGTTTCGCCGCATGAAAGCGGGTGAATTCCCGAACGGCGCGCGGGTACTGCGCGCCAAAATCGACATGTCGTCGGGGAACATCAACCTGCGCGATCCCGTGCTCTATCGTATTTTGCACGCGACGCATCCGCGCACGGGCGACAAATGGTCGATCTATCCGAGCTACGACTACGCGCACGGCCAGTCCGATGCCATCGAAGGCATCACGCACTCGATCTGCACGCTGGAATTCGAGGATCACCGTCCGCTCTATGAGTGGCTGCTCGACAAGCTGCCGGTGCCTTCAAAACCGCATCAATATGAATTCGCGCGGCTCAATCTGACCTACACGCTGCTGTCCAAGCGCGTGCTGACCGAGCTTGTGCGCGGCGGCCATGTCGCCGGCTGGGACGATCCGCGGATGCCGACCATCGCCGGGTTGAAGCGGCGCGGGGTCCCGCCGGCGGCGATCCGTGAGTTCGTCAAGCGCATTGGCGTTGCGAAAGCCAACAGCGTGGTCGACGTCGGCATGCTGGAATTCTGCATTCGGGAATTGCTCAACAAGTCGGCGCTGCGGCGGATGGCGGTACTGCGGCCGCTGAAGGTTCTGATCGAGAATTATCCGGAAGGTCAAACCGAGGAGCTTGAGGCAGTCAACCATCCGGACGATCCGGCGGCGGGCATGCGCAAGATCAGGTTCGGCCGCGAGCTCTACATCGAGCGCGATGATTTCATGGAAAATCCGCCGAAGAAATTCTTTCGGCTGTCGCCCGGCAACGAAGTCCGGCTGCGCTATGCCTATTTCATCACCTGCCGGGATGTCATCAAGAACGCTGCGGGCGAGGTCATCGAACTGCGCTGCACCTACGACCCCGCGACCAAAGGCGGTAACGCGCCCGACGGCCGCAAGGTCAAGGCGACCATGCACTGGCTGTCCGCCGCGCATTCGGTGCCGGCGGAGATCCGGCTCTACAACCAGCTGTTTGTAAAACCAACTCCAGACGCGGCCAACTTCACCGCCGACCTCAATCCGCAATCGCTGGAGGTATTGACCGACGCGCGCGTTGAGCCGGCGATCGCCGAAGGCAACTCGTCCGACGTCATGCAGTTCGAGCGGCAGGGTTATTTTGTCCGCGATCCGGACTCGGCGCCGGATAGGCCGGTGTTCAACCGCACTATCGGCCTTCGCGATACCTTTGCGAAGGAAGTCGGCAAGGGCTAAACCGCCGGTTGCTGGCGGCGATCCCTGCTTTCATTTTTGATGGCGCACGTTCGCTAGGGATCGTGCGTTGTGGTGGAGTGGGGCAACAGCCGGAGCAGGGCGGGGACTTGGCCGCCGCGCGAGGCCACGCGGGCGGGCGGCTTCGCGCCATCCGGCTTCGGCACATGGTCGTCCCTTGTCGCAAAACTGCAAGGCTGGGTGCGCGCGGAAGCCGGCGCCGGCCGGCTGCTGCCGTGGATCCCGATAGCGTTCGGCGCAGGCATTGCGTTCTATTTCAGCGCCGACCATGAGCCGGTCGCATGGGTGACGGCCACTACGGCGGCGTTGCTCTGCGCTGCGGCATTCCTGCTGCGGCGGCACGCGATATTCCCTGTGGCTGTCATGATCGCAGCGTTAGCTGCGGGCTTTGCCACCGTGGCGCTGAAGACCGTACGGGTCGCGCATGGCGTGCTGGCGCGGCCGATGTATTCGGTGTCGCTGAAGGGTTTTGTCGAAACGCGCGAGGAGCGCGAGCGCACCGACCGCTTCGTGCTGCGGGTGGTGCAGATGGAGAGCCCGCGCGCGCAAATAAAACTGGAACGCGTTCGTCTCTCGGTGAAAAAGGGCGCCGCGCCCGCCGTCGGCAGCTTCGTTGAATTGAAGGCGCGGCTGCAGCCGCCGCTGGCGCCGCTGCGGCCGGGAAGTTACGATTTCGGGCGCGATATGTATTTCGCCGGCATCGGCGCGTCCGGCTTCGTGATGGGCGCTATCAGGACTTTGGAGCCGCCGTTCAGCGGCGGGCTTTCGCTGCGCTACGCCGCTTTCATGCAGGGTCTGCGGGACGCCATCGACGCGCGCATTCGCACCGCGCTCAGCGGCGACAACCGCGCCATCGCCACGGCACTGCTGACCGGACGCCGCGACGCCATCACGGCACCGGTGAACGACGCGATGTTCATCTCCGGCCTCGGGCACGTGCTCTCGATTTCCGGGTATCACATGGCCGTGGTCGCCGGCGTGGTGTTTTTCGCGGTACGGGCGCTGCTGGCGCTGATCCCGACGCTCACGGTGACGTTTCCGATCAAGAAATGGTCCGCCGCCGCAGCGCTGCTCGCCGCCGCGTTCTATCTGTTGCTGTCGGGCGCTGAGGTTGCGACCCAGCGCTCGTTCTTCATGACAGCAGTAGTGCTGATTGCCATCATGGTCGACCGCCGCGCGGTGACCTTCCGTACCCTGGCGGTTGCCGCGATGATCGTGCTGACGATCGCGCCGGAAGCGCTGATGCATCCAAGCTTCCAGATGTCATTCGCGGCGACGCTGGGACTGGTGGCGCTGGTTCAGATCGGGATGCCCGCATTGTTTGCCACGCCTGACAGCTCCGCGACCGCGCGCGCCGCCTTATGGGGCGGACGTGAGGTCGCGATGCTGGCGCTGGCGTCGGTGGTGGCAGGGATAGCGACAACGCCCTATGCCGCATTCCACTTCCATCGCGTGACACCCTACGGTGTAATCGCCAACCTCGCGGCGATGCCGGTGGTGTCTGTCCTGGTGATGCCGGCGGGATTGCTCGGCCTGGCCGCGATACCCTTCGGTTTCGACGGCCTGTTCTGGCGGCTCATGGCGTTCGGCATCGAATGGATGATCGCGGTGGCGCAGTGGGTCGCGGCACTGCCCGGCGCCATCGGGCGCATCGGCGCGTTCGGAACCGGGCCGTTGATCGCGGCGACCGCGGGGATCATCCTGCTGGGATTGTTGAGGTCGCCGGTGCGCTGGGGAGGTGCCGGAGCAATTGCGGTCGCGGTGGTTTGGGCGCTGGCGGCGCCGCAACCGGATATCCTGATTTCCGCCGACGGCCACAGCGTCGGCGTGCGCGGCCGGGACGGGCGGCTGCATCTGATGCGAACCGCGAAGGATACGTTCCTGGTCAAGGAGTGGCTCGCAGCCGACGCCGACGCGCGGCTGCCCGGCGATGCATCGCTTGGCGAGAGCGTCTCCTGCGACGAGGCGGGCTGCGTGACGCAGTTGCCGGACGGTGCGTTCGCCGCGCTGGTGCTGCGGCCTGAGGCGCTGACCGACGATTGCGCGCAGGCGGTGGTGATCGTGACGTCGAAGCAGGCGCCGTCCACCTGTGGAGCGCTGGTGATCGACCAGGATCGCTTGCAAAAACAGGCTGCGGTTTCGTTGCGGCGAACCCGCGGCGGCTTTGTAATCGACGCGGTCAGGCCAAATGGGATGGATCGACCCTGGTCGCCTGCGGTTGGCGAACCCACGGAGCCCGAAAACAGCACTCCACGTCTCACAACCGCGCGTCCCGTCGACGCGACGCCGCCGGAAACAGACCTGCAGGCCGAGGACTAAGCCGTTTATGTTGGAGCATGATCTTATCCGAAAACCGGTTCCCACTTTTCGGGATCATGCTCGCTCAATACTTCCGATACAGCCCGATCAACTTGCCCTGAATCCTGACCCGGTTCGGCGGCAGGATGCGGACTTCATAGGAGGTGTTGGCGGGCTCCAGCGCGATCGAGGCGCCGCGGCGGCGGAAGCGTTTTAGGGTGGCTTCCTCCTCGTCGATCAGCGCCACCACGATGTCGCCGGTCTCGGCGGTTTCGTTGCGCTGGATCAGCGCCATGTCGCCATCGAGGATTCCGGCGTCCACCATCGAATCGCCGCGCACCTCGAGCGCGTAGTGTTCGCCGGAGCCGAGCATGTCCGGCGGCACGCTGATGGTGTGGCTGCGTGTCTGCAGCGCCTCGATCGGGGTGCCCGCCGCAATGCGGCCCATGACAGGGACCGACACCGGACGACCCGCATCGTCCTCCGAGCCGCCGCCGGCGCTGGGGCGGACCTTGCCGAGGTTGCCTTCGATGACGCTGGGGGTGAAGCCGCGGCGGCCGTTGCCGCCGCCGCTGCCCGACAGCTCCGGCAGCTTGATCACTTCGATGGCGCGGGCGCGATTGGGCAGGCGGCGGATGAAGCCGCGTTCTTCAAGGGCGGTGATCAGGCGGTGGATCCCGGACTTGGAACGCAGGTCCAGCGCGTCCTTCATCTCGTCGAACGAGGGGGGAACACCGGCCTCTTTCAGCCGCTCGTTGATGAATCGCAGGAGTTCATACTGTTTGCGTGTGAGCATCTCGACCAATCCCCAATTTAGTGGTGCCGTTCAATTCCGAAGGGAGCCGGAGACTCCAGTCCAAGCACGAATACTCGAAACAAATCATGAACGGACACTATATGTTCCATATGTGTTCCGCAACCACTTAATTTCACGTCAACAAAATGAGGTTTTGCCGGAAGGTCGTTTAAGCTCGTCAGACCGGCAGCTTGAGGATTATGCAGGGCGAGCCCGCCGCTGCCGCGGGGGCGAAGGGGGAACGGATCACAAGCGCCCGCGCCGCCGCGAGATTTCCCAATAAGGAACTATCCTGATGATCGACCGGGGTCGCGATCAGCACGCTGTCGGCGCGCCGTTCAAGGCGAGCGCGCAAATAGTCCTCGCGCTGGTCGTTGGCCGCGAGATCGCTCCCGAGCACGGCCGTGTCCGTCAAATGGTGCACATCGGAGCGGCCCGACAGCGCGCGAATCAACGGCACCATGAACAGGAAGCCGCAGACATAGGACGATACCGGATTGCCGGGCAGGCCGATGACGCGCATCGCGCCCAGCCGTCCGTACATCATCGGCTTGCCCGGCCGCATCGCGATCCGCCAGAACGCCATGGTGACGCCCTCGGCTTCCAGCGATTGTTTGACCAGGTCGTGGTCGCCGACCGAGGCGCCGCCGGTGGTGATGAGGACGTCGGCGCCAGAATCGCGGGCGCGGCGGATGCCATCGGTGGTGGCGTCCATGGTGTCGGCGGCGATGCCGAGATCGATGGTGTCGGCTCCCTCGGCGCGGGCCAGCGCGCGCAGCGCGTAGCCATTGGAATAGACGATCTGGCCCGGACCGGGGGTCGAGCCCGGCATCACTAATTCGTCGCCGGTGGCGAGCACCGCGACTTTGGGCCGGCGCCGGACCGGGAGTTGCGGATAATTCATGCCGGCCGCCAGCGACAGATCGCGGTCGGTGAGGCGGCGGCCGCCGCGCAGCAGCAGGTCGCCCTCGCGAAAATCGACGCCGGCCGGGCGGATGTGGCGGCCCGCGATTGCCGCCTCGGTGATGTCGATGCTGTCGCCGTCGCGCACGGTGTCTTCCTGGATGACGACCGCGTCGGCGCCCTCGGGGATCACCCCGCCGGTGAAAATCCGCACCGCTTCGCCCGCGCGCAAGGCAGTGTCGAACGGCCGGCCCGCCGCCACTTCGCCGATCACCTTCAGCCGCGCCGCCACGCGCGAGGCATCGGCCGATCGTACCGCATAACCGTCCATGGCAGACATCGCCTGCGGCGGTTGGGTCCGCAATGCCGCCACGTCGCGCGCCAGCACGCGGTAATGCGCGGCGTCAAGCGCGGCCGTCTCCTCGGGCAGCGCCTCGGCGCCGGCAAGAATCGCGGAAAGCGCGTCGGCAACCGGCATCAATGCCACGTGTAACTCTCCTAGATTCCGAGCTCGGTAAGCGCATCGGCCACGTCGCGGGTCGACGTCACGTGAACCGCCCGCAATCCGCGCGCCCGCGCGCCTTCGATGTTTTCCGGTGAATCGTCGAAGAATACAATGCGCCCCGCCGGTACGGCGATCTCTTTCACCACATGATCATAGGCTGCCGCGTCGGGTTTCCGCAGCCCGATCGTCGAGGACAGAAACAGTTTCTGGAAGTGACCGAGCACATCCGCAAAGTGGTGTGAAAAATGCGCCTCGTGGGCGCGATTGGTGTTGGAGAAGGCATAGAGCGGCAGCCGTCGCGCCGCCCGCGCCAGCAAAGGCGCGATATCAAGCATTTCGCCCGCGAAGATCGCGTTCCAGCCTTCGAGGAACTGCGCGTCCGTGACGTCGATGCCGAGCGAGCCGCGCAAGCCGGCAAAGAATTCGGCGTTCGATATCTCGCCGCGCTCATGACGCTCGTAGGCATCGTCTGGCGCAAACTTTGCGATCAGATGCCCAGGCTCGCAGCCGGCGTGACCGGCCCAGCAGTTGAGCGCGCGGCTGAAGTCGATGTCGAGCACGACACGCCCGAGATCGAACAGCAGAGCGTCGACGGAGTTGGGAGTGAGGAGGGGCGGGGACATCGCGGCTGGTTTACGAAAATCGGGGAGGGTCGGCAATGCTGAGAATCCGCCGCGGCAATGCCGCTTTCACACCTCCTCCGGCGGCTTGGTGTGGCGGAACATCCGCAGCAGCGCGAGGTCGTAGGCGATCTTCAAGGCCCCGCACACCAGCAGTGGCAGCGCCGAGAACGGCCCGGCCAGCATGAAGCCCGCGATGGCCGGACTGATCGATGAGGCGAGGCTGCGCGGCACCGCGGTGACGCTCGCCGCCGCAGTGCGCTCGGCCGGCGTTACTACGGCCATCACGTAGGATGACCGCGTCGGGACGTCCATCTGTGACAGCGCGGAGCGAACCAGAAGCAGGCCGAGCACCACGGTCAAGTCGGATGAGAACGCTGCGGCGATCAGGCAGAGGCTCGAGGGGATGTGGGTGAACACCATGGTGTTGATGAGGCCGATGCGCCGGGACAGCCACGCAGCGACCGGGAACGACATCGCGCCCAGCAGGCTGGAGCAGAAGAAAAACACGCTCGCGGCTTCCAGCGAAAGATTGAATCGCTGAAACAGCCACAGCGCCAGCAGCGATTGCACGACGAAGCCGCCGGCGAAGGCATCGAGACTAAACAAGGCCGCGAGCTTGTAGACGATGTTGCGGGACGGCCCGAGCGCCGCTTTCGGACGGTTGTCCGCATGACTATGGTCTCGCGGAAGCCGCGCGTAGAGCAACGCCGCCAGTACTCCCAGCACGGCATAGAGGTAAAACATCAGCCTGATGGCGCCGAGTTTCGGCCATCCATGGGAGGCGAGAACTTCCGGCAACGCCGCCGCCAGCGCTCCCAGCGCGGCCGTCAGCGCGCCGATCAGGCTGTAGCGGGCAAAAATCGTGGTGCGGTCGCGGTCGGCGGTCTCCCTGGTCAGCAGCGCATGTTCCAGCGGCACCAGCATGCCGAGATCGCCGCTGGATGGGTTGATGCTGCCGATGAAAGCGATCAGCAGCACCGGCGCGATGGTCTCCGCTGCGGGGAATATCAACCCGGTCACCACGATCAATCCTGCGCCGGCGAGAAACAGGTTTCGCAATTCATGGCGCGGCGCGATGAAGCCCGTGATCAAGGTCAGCGCCGCCGTTCCCAGCAGCGATGCGCTGGCGACGATGCCGATCTTAAGCGGACTGAAGCCGATCGCGGTGAGGTAGACCGGCAGGATGAGAATCGCAAAGCCGTCCCCGAATCCGCGCAGCGCGCGGGCGCCATACAGGCAAAGAATATCCGGCGGCGTTTTCGTTGAGATGAGGCGCGTCATCGACCAATCCGCCACACGATCAAACACGTCCAGTCGAATTTGCGGGCTTCCTCGACAGCCTGTTGCCGGGATATTCCGATATCTGCAAGCAGGCGGTCGTCAAGGTCGAGCAGTTGCCGGCGCTGATGCCGGCGTTCGGTGGCGTGGCCGACCTTGTCCAGCCACGTAACCCGGCCTCGCGCCGAATCAAAGCGTGCCAATAGCCGCCAAGCCGGAACGCCATAAGTCGCCGATGTGCAAATAGTGCTGCCGCAGGACATGTCTCACCTCCGAAAAGGAGCGAGACAACGCTTGGCTGCGCGGCAGCTGACCGGGCGGTTGCCGATGACCCGATGTCATGCACCTATCACGCAATACCTTTGCATTCAAGCAACGGGCCCCTTGCTCCCGCCGCTGCTTGCGCTAGGCTGTGTCACGGGGACATCGCAGCCTCCCCGTCAAGTGGGAAACCATGCAAGCGCTGCTCGCTTTTCTTTGGAGCGGGCACATGGATGGGTTCTCACTCGATCTCGTGTTTTTTCTGATCGCGACCTTTGCCGGCGCGCTGGTGGCCGGACTTTCGGGCTTTGCGTTTGGGCTGGTCGCCGCCTCGATCTGGCTCTACATCCTCACGCCGTTGCAAACCGCGACGCTGATCGTCGCGTTCGGCCTGATCGTGCAAGGCTATGCGGTCTGGAAACTGCGGCGCGCGCTGGACTGGCACAAGCTCTGGCCGTTCATCGCAGGCGCCGCGATCGGCGTGCCCGTCGGGGTTTCCATTCTGGGTTGGGCCAATCCCGACGCCGTCAAAGTCGGGATCGGCGCATTTCTGATCCTGTACAGCATCTACGCGCTGCTCCGCCCCAATCTCGGGCCGGTGACGAACGGCGGTGCCGCCGCCGACGCGGGCGTCGGCTTCGCCAATGGCGTGGTCGGCGGCATCACCGGTCTTGCCGGCATATTGGTGACGGTCTGGTGCGGCCTGCGCGGCTGGCCGAAGGACCAGCAGCGCGCGGTGTTCCAGCCGGTCGCGGTTTCGATCTTTGCCATGACCGCGCTCTGGCTCGGCGTTCGGGGTGCGGTGCCGGCGGACACGATCCGGCTGTTCCTGTTCGGATTGCCGGCGCTGCTCGCCGGCACCTGGCTCGGCATGAAGCTGTACGGCCGGCTTGACGAAGCCGGTTTCCGAAAGGTGGTGCTGGTTGTGCTGCTGGTGTCGGGGGTGGTGCTGCTGTTCTGAAGGGCCGGACGATCTGCCGAAGGTTGACCGCCGCAATCATTTTGTGCGTTCTAGCGCGGCTTGAACCGACATAGAGCAGGCGGCTGTTTTTGACCGACACCGATCCGATCGCGCGTTTTGAATGGCGCACAATGGCGGCCGGATTGATCGTCTTCGCAGCCAGCCTTGCGGTTTTCCTGACCGGCATCGACACGCCGAGTGCTCCCTATTTCGACGAGACGCATTACGTCCCGGCGACGCGGCAGTTGCTGCAAATGCATTTCAGCATCCCCACGCTCAACCTGGAGCACCCGCCACTCGCCAAGGAACTGATGGCGCTGTCGATCTGGCTGTTCGGCGACACGCCGTTCGGCTGGCGCTTTTCGAGCGCGCTGTTCGGCGCGCTGGCGATGGTGGGGATCTATCTCTGCGGTCGCGCGCTGTTTGACGATCAGCGCACGGCGCTGTGGGCCACCGCGATAGCTGCGCTGAACCAGTTGCTGTTCGTGCAGGCCAGGATCGCGATGCTGGACATCTTCGCGCTGGCATTTGTGCTGTGGGGCCTCGCCGCATTCATGATGAGTTTTCGTTTCGGTACGCGGCCGCGGGCGCTGCTTTACGCGGCCGGGCTTTGCCTCGGTCTTGCGACCGCATGCAAATGGAACGGCGTGTTCGCGTGGGGAATGTGTATCGCGATCGCTGCCGTCGTGCTGACGCTGCAAAGCTGGCGTACGAAATTCGAACAGCCGCAGCCGACAGACTGGTATCGTCCCGATCTCTGGAGCGATGTGCGCTGGCGCGACTGGTTGATCTGCCTCGGCCTCATTCCGCTGGCCGCCTATGTCGCCGCCTATCTGCCGATTTACGGCTTCTCTCCCGTCGCCTTGCTGGAGGCACAGCGGCGCATTTTTCAGGACAACGTAACCCTGGCGACGCCGCATCCATATATGAGCGCGTGGCCGAGCTGGCCGTTTCTGGTGCGGCCGGTCTGGTTCCTGTTCGAAAAGGCTGGCCATGACCGCTACGCGGCGGTGTTGTCGCTGGGCAATCCGGTCGTGCTGTGGAGCGCGATTCCGGCGATCCTCCTTTGTCTGCGCGACTGGATCGTCGAACGCCGGCGCGACGCGTTTCTCATAGTCGCAAGTTATGCAGCACTTTATCTCGCCTGGGCCTTGCTGCCGCGCGCCGTCGGTTTTTCGTTCTACTATTTACCGGCGGCAAGCGTCGCAAGCCTGGCGCTGGCCTATTGCTTCCATCGCCGGGATACAAAGCACTGGCTCTGGGCGCGCTGGATTTTCCTCGGTGTCGCCTTCGCCGGTTTCCTGCTGTTTCTGCCGATTACGGCGGCTTTCATCGAGACGTCGCTGGCCGGATATGGGCGGCTGATGTGGTTTGCGAGTTGGCGATAACGGCGTGCGGCGTCAAATCAGTAATTGATACGCAGACCGATGCCGCCATGCACGGTATTCCCGACGGGGTAGGGGCCCAGCGTGCCATTGACGAACACATCGGCGGTCATGTTCTTGCTCAGCCGCGCGCCGACGCGGCCGCCCAGTTCGAACCAGTGCTGGTTGCCGAAGGTGGGCAGGATGTTACCGACGCCTACCACGGCGGCTTGCAACCCTGTCGAGCTTGCGAAAGACTGCACAAAACCGCCGTTGACGTTCACTTCGACAAAATTGCCGAACAGATGCGTCCACTGCGCGCCGACGCGCGCGAGGTTAATGCGATCGGTACTGTCGGCGATGGAAGCGCTGAACGGATTGGCCAGCGTGGTGATCTCCTGATAGCCGCGCACGCGCTGCCAGCCCTGCCATAGCTCGCCGGACACCGCGAGTTCGTCGCGCGGCGTCAGACGGACAATCCATCCCGCGCGCTCGAACACCGAATAGTTCGAGGCTGTCGTGTTACTGGTGACCTGGGTCGGCCCGAGGCTGCTGATGTAGGACCGGTAATAGCTGACATGCTGATCCGGCGACAGCACGGCACCGACATCGAAGAACGGCCGTGATTTTCCCCATTCCGTAAAATCGTAGCGCAGCGCGAAGGCGCCGATCGGCGCGCTGGTGACATTGAAGCCGTTCTCGTTGAACTGGGCATAGGCAAGGCCGCCCAGGATCGAGAGGCTGTCGGTGATGTTGTAGCGGCCATGCACGCCGGCCGAGAACGAACCGGCCGAGCCGAACGCGCTGACGCAGTTCGAACAATTCACCTGCTCGTTCACCCCCAGCAGCACATTCGCGAGCACGCGCGTGGTGATCATCTGCGAGAAGCGCTGATCGGCGAGGTTCTGAATCGAGTTGGTGCTGGATTGCTGGTTCGGCGTCGGTCCCGTGGGGGTCGGCGTCGGAGTGGGAGTTGGCGTTGGTGTGGGAGTTGGCGTTGGAGTGGGTGTCGGAGTCGGCGTGGGTGTAGGCGCCGGCGTTGGTGTCGGAGCTGGGGTTGGCGCCGGAGTCGGGGTTGGAACGGGCGTAGGCGCCGGCGTGGGTGTCGGAACTGGCGTCGGCGCCGGGGTTGGCGTGGGTGTCGGAGCTGGCGTCGGAGTCGGGCTCGTGGGAGTCGGTGTCGGCGTTGGCGTTGGGCTCGTAGGTGTGGGCGTCGGAGTTGGACTCGTGGGCGTCGGAGTCGGCGTTGGGCTTGTAGGTGTGGGCGTCGGAGTTGGACTCGTGGGCGTCGGAGTCGGAGTTGGACTCGTGGGCGT